>Ga0209518_1001667_pt1 | contig 23008 bp, 19 predicted proteins | sample RifGroB1_FD_183993 | JGI IMG/M metagenome (GOLD analysis project Ga0209518, IMG submission 183993) | Groundwater microbial communities from Rifle, Colorado, USA - Groundwater B1 (SPAdes) (version 2) | ecosystem: Environmental > Aquatic > Deep subsurface > Groundwater | place: Rifle, Colorado...
CCCATCCGTAAATTTCGCTTCTATTTCAATAAATCCATCGCAACTTCTTTTTGGTGTTGTCGAGCAACAAGTATAAAAATTTATCCATTGATGAGGATATTCCCCCATATCTCTTTTTTTTCTATTTTCCGGCAGAAAGGCTTCATCTTTCCAATATCCACCTTCAATCATCCTCATTTCAGCAAATACGGCACTTAATTTATTAGGATCGCTTTTATCGTTTTTAACTTTTTCAAATTCTCCCAATTCTTCCGGGGAATATGGAACAAAATGATTTTCTTTCTCTGGCGGATCTAGACCATAAATTTTGAGATTATTATTTTCATCATAACAAAGATAATAATCATTCATTGCGCTATCAAAATCTTTTGTTTGATAATTTCCGCCGTCAAATTTTGAACATTTCGGACAAGAAAAAATATCTTTATAATTTTCAAAGATTTTTTGGTGAATGTGAATTGTGTCGTACAAGCCCATTTGATTAAAAGATGATAATTTATTTTTATATAAATGTCAAGGTAGGGAAAACCCTATAATAATTAATTTAATTTTAATTCATTAAAACAACACCAAATACCTATTTAATTCCGTTCCAGTAAGCGTATTCGTTGGCGTGAAGGATTGTGCCCCAAAGGTCAAAACGCCGGTTGTTCCAAACCAGTCCGTCGATGTATTTGACGAACAACCTATAGCGCCAGTATTAATCGGTTCATCACATTTGAAATTAATATTGGACGCGCTGTCTGTTTCATTGATTGTAAATCTCGGCCGTGCTCCTGTATGGACATAAACATCGGTCGCCCCTCCCGTATAAGAACCGATATATCCACGAAGCCCAGCACGGAGGCTTAAAGCAACATAGTAATAAACATTGGAAGACACGTTTGTCGCGGCGTCGCCCGAACCAAGTTTAATCCCGCCATCAACCAATAAAAACCCATTTGCCGTTGTGATTGTTCCACAATTAATTTCAAAGGTCGTAAATCTATTTGTTGGATGATTGGCGAGTTTTAATGATATGATGCCTCCGGACGCGAATGGTTGATCCCTCATAATCAAAGCCACATCCGGTTTAAACCCAATAGGGATTAATCGTGCCGCACCGGACCCGGTATATTTGCCAGCGATAAATTGAGCCGACTTTTGAAAGGCGATGTATGAATATATGATGGTGTTTAAGTTCGCGTTCCCTGCCACGGCAAAACCAGAGTTCTCCAAATCAAGATCCGTGTCGGCATTAGAGAAACTTCCATCCGTACCCCTAAAACTTGTTCCATCGTCAATGTATTTATCTCTCGTTAAAAAGTAGCCTTGTGGAACCAGATTGCGCCCAAATAGCATCAAGAATTCCGGATAAAATCCGGTTGAGATTAAGCGCGGATCCGAGCCATTGCCCGTATATGTGCCAATGGCATACGGAACCTCGTAAGACATTCCTAGGTATAACTCACTTCCATTGTGGCGCTCAAATCAACCGGTTCGCCCGCTTCAATTTCATCCACATCCATCGTAAAGTAATCTCCGGCCGAGAAAGCGGTTCCCGTATCTGGAATTGATCCGGTTAAGGCATTATCTCCGGCGGAAGCCGAAACGACTGGTTTATTGTCCTGATTTGAATAGAGAGAAGTCCCGTTTTTATTTATATCAATTCTGGTCGTTAAAGATGAGCCCGATAATCTTCGCCAGAGGCGAACATTTTCAACCGTTCCCGCTCTATTGGGAACCCAAGCGCCGTCAAAAACGGAGCCGGTTAATAGGCGTCCATTGACGCTAAATCGGGTTGTGTCATAGACGGTGGATGATCCCCCGGTTGAAGCGATTGTGATTTGCCCATCGCTTCCCGAGGTTAAGGTGATATTGCTTCCCGCGGCAAGATAAGAACGGCCATCGGGGAGGAGCATTAGGGAGCCGGTAATGCCACCTTCTATTACCCTAAGAGATCCCGTAATTCCAACTTGTCCTCCTTGAGTAATTCTCGCCCTCTCTAATAAACTTGTTCCGTTATAAGTTGAAAAAATTAAATCAGAATTCGCGGAAGCACCAGTCCGTTCAGCAGAAATACGAGTTGTCACTGTGCTTGCATTTGTTGTTAGGTTTGAATCTATATCAAATTTAATTCCAGTTGTATTGCTATTAATTCTCCCTCTTGTTGAAATATCTGTGGTGTCAAATATCATAAATTTAACACCAGAAACTCCGGCAGTTGTATTTCCAATTACAACATTTCCAGAAGTGTCAATTATTAATCTATTATTTGTTCCTAAAACGGCGGCGCCTGCCGTCGCAGAATATGCTATAGCAAAAACTTCTGCTTGCGAATTATCAATTCCAACAGCGTATGAAGCATCCCCGCCAGCCGCATCAATTGTAAACATGATGGCGGCGTCGCCAGTTGTTGTTGACGCTTCTTCTATTTCAATTTGCGGAGTGGTTGAAGAAGTTCCGGTTATATGAAGAAGAGTTGAAGGCGTAGAAGTTCCAATTCCCACAGATGAAGTTGTATAAACTATATTTCCGGCATCAACCCAATCTGCATCAGCCGAACTTCCACCAGCAGATGTAATTGTAATTCCTCCATTTGAAGCAGATGAAATTGTAATATTTGTTCCAGCAATTAAATAACTTGTTCCATCTATTAATGTCGTTAATGAACCAGAAATTCCTGTTTCAAAACTTCCGGTGCCCGTTGTTGTTATATTTCCAACGAAATGAGTTCCGGAAACTGTCGCGACAACAGAGTCTAAAATCGCAAAAGTCGCGTTATTTCCAGCGCCGGCATCAGTTAAAGACAAACCAGTTCCAGCAGCCAAAACTCTTTCTGCGCTTAATGAAGAGGTTGTGCTTATTACAACATAAGTTGCATTTGGATCTCCGGAGCCTCCACCGGCTGCCGTTGAATTTATTGTAACTTGTCCATTTGAAGCCGAAGTTATAGTGATGCTGTCTCCTGCAACCAAATAAGAACGACCGTCGGTTAGATTTGTTAAAGAACCAGAAATTCCAGTTTCAAAAGAACCTGTTCCAACCACAGTAATATTGTTGCTAAATCTTGATCCCGAAATTGTTGCTACAATAGAATCGTGAATAGTGAGGGTCGCATTCCCTCCGGCTCCGCCGTCGGCTAAAAGAATTCCTGTTCCTGCTGTCAAAACTCTTTCATTATCAAGAGAAGAAGTGGTGGCGAGAGTTAAATATTGTGCTTGTTCGTCAAAATTGCCATCTGGAACAGATATAGTTATTTGTCCTTTTGATCCAGTCAAAACAGAAATGTTTTTTCCCGCCTCAATATATGATGTTCCGTCAGTTAGATTTGTTAAACTCCCAGAAACACCGCCCTCAAAACTTCCAGTGCCAACAACAGTTATATTTCCTGTAAAATGAGAGCCAGAAATTGTGGACACAACTGAATCTAAAATGGTTAATGTTACTGTGCTTCCCGCGCCGGCATCAACAATACTTATTCCTGTTCCTGCTGTTAAAACTCTTTCATTATCAAGAGAAGAAGTCGCGGACAAAACAACGTATTGCGCTTGATTATCCCCAGAACCTCCGGCGGCCGTTGAATTAATTGTTATTCCGCCATTTGAAGCGGAGGAAATTGTAATGCTTGTTCCGGCAATTAAATAAGAAGTTCCGTCAGTTAAGGTTGTTAAAGAACCAGATAAACCACTTTCAAAACTTCCTGTTCCGGTTGCTGTTATACTTCCAGCAAAATGTGTTCCAGAAATTGTTGCGACAACAGAATCTAAAACTGCCAATGTGGCTGTGCTTCCAGCGCCGGCATCAACTAAAGATATCCCAGTTCCAGCAGTTAAAACTCTTTCGTTAGAAAGAGAACCAGTTGCGGATAAAGTCAAATATGCTGCGTCATTATCGAAATTCGCGTGGGGGGCCGAAATTGTGATTTGCCCCGTAGAAGAAGAAACAATGTTAATATTGGTTCCGCCGACCAAATAACTAGAACCGGACGTTGTCCTTGTGATTGAACCACTTATTGAAGTTGCTCGAAAAACCATTCTCTAATAATTATTCCTTTTAATATTTACTTAATTTTCCTTCAAAAGTTTGAACTTTTCTATTTTCAATAACAATTTTCTCTGGTTTTAAATATTGTTCATTGAAAAAATAGATATGTTTACTTCTCTCCAACATGTGTGACTCGATTACGTGATTAATACCAAAAAATCTTGTTTTCCTATTTAAGAAAGAAGTAATCATTTCAGAAAAATTCACAAAACTATCAAACCATTTAAAAAATGAAAAAAATTCTTTTAAATTAATTTTATCTGTCAATCTATTAAAATAAATTTGTCTCATTTTCTCCAAATCAACATAATCAGGAGAAAACATAATTTCTGGGCTTCCGAGCGCATTTTCTAATTCATCAAATGTTCCAAAAATTTTTATAATATCATCATTTAAGGTATTTATTATTCCAAATTCTATACTAAATCTTGTATCATCTTGAGGAATTTCGCTTCTATCAATTTGATGAACTGGCGCTTGTTGCCCGCCAAATTCTTCAATATTAGATTGTTCAAGAAATCCTCTAACACGAACTTTATTTGTTGTAGCATATTCGTCAAATTTGGCAGATAAAACGCTATATTGAAAGTCCTCTGGTTTTATAATGCTTTTCGAAAACTCAAATCCAGAACCAGTTAAATGAAATTCATTTTGAGAAAAATCAAAAATGTCTATTTTGCCGGAACTATTTGACGCCGTGATTTGCTGATCTCCGGACGCATCAATCCGAAGCCTCTCAAACGAACCAGAAAGGCTTCTCTCGAAATTAAAATTAATAATTGGGTTAGAGACGCCAACAGATTTAAAGTTCCTTATATGCTCTTTAAACTCGTTCTCGGTTAATGCCTTTGACCAAAATCTTATATGCCCAATCTTTCCTTCAAATTTTGTCGCACGAACTTCATTGTTAGAAACATTTGAAGTGTCATTCAAAAATCTATTCGTTGATGTTCCTATGCTTTGAGAACCAATTGTTATAAAAGATCCAGAAGTATTAAATGTTGTTGATATATTTTGGAAAGAATTATTCGAAATTGTATTTGTTCTATCTTCCATAAAAAAAGAAGATGTTGAAAAATATTGATTAACATTTCCGTTTATACTTTTCCCTGCGCGCAAAAAATAAGATGAAGAAACTTTTGAATTTATTTCGTCATTTCTTTGACGCCCAAAAGATACATTCCATTTATCACCATCAAATATGTTAACACCAGTTAAAAGAAGTTCTAATGTTGGCGCATTTGTCGCTTCAATACTGGGTCTAACAAAACATTTCAAAGAACCAGTTGCCGAACCAGAAACGGCAATTAAATTAGTAACAAGAGCGCCAGTTGATGAAGGTGCTGATGTTCCTGTAATATTTAAACGAGCAAGAGAAAGTGTTGTTGAATACGAACCCGTCAATAAATTTGGAAATCGATAAATTGCTTCATATGTCCAAGAACCCGAAGTTAGCAAACCATCATTCACATTATTAGAAATCCCGTGAGGAGGATGAAATTTTTGATTAACAAATGTGCCAGCGGCTTCTGGAAATCCAATTTCAATACGAGAAGAAGACAAATATGGAGAAATAATAAAGGGAATATTATCAGGAATTCCTTGTCTGTCTAAAGTTGCCGACACTGGAGCAATCGAACCAGAAAAATCAATTAAAAATGAAATTTCCGATCTATCTTCTCTGGTTTGAGTTAATTGTCTTTCCGTAGGGCCACCAAATTCTCTTATTCTAAAATTAGAATCAGGATTTATTCCCATAGTTCTAAACAATGTTTTAACGCTATGAATTGTTCCTTTTGAAGATATAATTTCTTGAATATTTGTTAAAACTCTTCTCCAAATTTGATTTTGGACAAATTGAAGAGATAAAGAATTTGTGCTCACATCAAAATTTATATTTTCTGCGCTCAAAAATTGTTCTGGGGTTGCCTCGCGAAATAGAGAAGGGATTTTAAAACCATATTGCTCTGCCAAAAACGGAAGAAGTTGATCGGAAACAGAATTTTTATCATCATAATTTACAAATAAAATATCTCCAAAATGATCAATAAAAATTTTAATTTCATCAAAATGTTTAGCGAAAACATATAAAAACTGGCTTAATAATTGAGCAGTTCCTAACTTCCCAGTTCCAGGAATTCCTGCGCCACCAAAACTATCCCCAATTGTTCCTTCTTCTTCTTGCAATCCTTCAAAAAATTGACCTTCCTCAAAATAAAAAGGAGGAATTAGTCTGGTAATTAAATTTGGGTTTTTTTCATCATAATCGCTTGCGGAAACTAATAATTTAGAATTTAAAGTTCTAACGTCAGGAAAAGCGGGAAAAAGAACAGGATTATTTTCAAGTTTTTCAAAAGTCGTTGGAACAGAAATTGATCCTGTTTCGCGTAATGTATGAACATAATTTGAAATCTCCGAATGAAGAGAATTTCCAGAACTATCAAGAACTTTCGTCTCTGGACCGATACTTCCAGATGGCTCATTGAACTTAAAATATAGTTTTAATTCCGGTGAGGTAAAAATATTTTTTTTCTCAAATAATTCTAATTGTTTTTCCGATCGTGTTCCGTGGAAAATTCTAAATTCATCAAGAGCGCCAGACAAAGTTTGCGTTGGAATAAATGAAACTTCTTCTCCTGTATCAACATCGGCTCCACCAATTAAACTATGAACAGAACCGGAACCGATAACAAGAGGAGAAGTCTTAAAATCAATTAAACCAAAATCAGCGATATTAGAAGATGAAGCAATTAAATTTCTATTAATAAAAAGTTTTAAATTGTTATTACTCGTTCCTCGATTAAATTCTGTATATATATGATTGAATTTTCCTTTTGTTAATTCTGCTGACGATGAAATGGCCAAAGAAGCAGAACAAGCACCAAATAATAAATTACAGGTTGATGTAGAAGAAGATTGAGAAAGGGCGAGCGTTATTCCTTGATTTGAACCAGAAAGTTTTTGAAAAATAATCTGATTATCATTAGTCTGTGCCGGGACAAAAAGATGAAATTCTGTTGAAAATGATTTAAATTCTGGATCAAGAATATGAGAAGCATCCCTTTTTCTTGAAAGTGTTGAAAATTCACTCCCAGCAAAATCATTGACAACAATATGTGTGCCAAGTTTTTGGGAAAAACTGTGCGCCGGATCTTCATCAACTTGCGTTCCAGAAAAAAATAAATAACCTTTATTTTTAGGAAATTGTGAAAGAACCCAATTTTCAAAACCAGAAAGACTATCTAGGAATTCTTCAAGTTGTTTTTTTGTGCCGTCGAAGGGATATTCATTGATAATTTTATCAAAAGAAATATTTACGAGAACCTCTCCAGACGAGAAAAAACAATGATTTTCAAATTTACCCCATTCAACGTTTAACTGTTGCGAAGATTTTAATGGAGAACCAATTGGATCGTAGCGAAAAGAATTATTAGATTCAATATTGGTGTCGCCGAGATCGTTGAGAGATTTCTTTGAAATAAAAGTAGTTTGATTTTCTTCTTTTGAAGACGGAGAAAATAATTTAGGGCGCGCGGAAAACAAAGAAGGCTTTTTTGCCATTTAGAGATAAATATTGAAAAGGAGAAGAATGGTTAATTTATTTTATGCGATAACTCTAAAACTTTGACCCGTTCTAAATTCTTGAGTTGTTCCGAGGTCTTTAATTTTAAATTGGAATTCATATGTTCTGCCAAAAGACAAATCACTTACGAAAATTTCAAATTCCATACCATTTGAATTAGTCGAAAGCAATGTTCCATCTATTCCGTCCCCCTCACCTTTTATGTCGTAAGGCAAAATTATATCTTGAGTAATACTATCAACTAACTGATAATACATATTGGTCATAATAATACTTTTGCGCTCAACAGGTAATTTTGACACCTTTACATTTTCATCAACATCAAAAACTCTCACTAAAAATTTTGTTTTTTCATTTTGAGAATATTCACTTCGCATATTAGTAATATTGACAACTAATCTTCTCGGAGAACTTGAAAAAGATGAACGATTTAATTCTCTTATTACCAATTTATTTGACGCAGTTAAAAATGGTAAAGTCCCGTCTAAACTGCCCCATATTTCGGTAAAAGAACAAGATCCGGCACTCCTTATTTCTTGTCTTAAAGCAGAATTTTCTTCACTTGAAATAGCAAACGAACTTGAATAAACACCCGATACAAAATTACTTCCAATTTGATGTTGAGAACCAGTTATTATTTTTGAAAAAGAACCGCTTTCAAGTTTTAAGACAAGAGAATTAGTTCCTGTTATCGGTGTTAATGATGTTCCAGAGAGCAGATTGGCTGACTGACCTCGAGCGAATGAATTAAGAAATAAACTTCCAGACAAATCAAAGAAAAATGCTTTGTGATGATCTTGAATGGCGTCATTGAAACGAACAAGAAGACGTGGACGAATTGAAGGATTGGTGGAATGCATCGAAGCAAAACGAAGAACCCAATAACTTTTTGTATCGTCTTCATATGAAGAGGAATATGAAAGTCTAAATCCGTGGTCTTCTATCGCCTCAACAAGAGTTGCGCTTACAATTTTTGAAACATCTATTAATAGATTTTCTGTCCCTTTCTTAAAAAGTTGTTCTCCGTGAAGATTTCCAAGGGCAACTGTTCCGGTTATATAATCTTGGTTTAATCCATTAGCGCCAGAAACAGACCAAGAAACAGCCGTTAAAGACCCTCCAGTTGTGCTCGCAGTCAACCAATTCGGGCTTGAAAGGTCTGAAAAACTAACTACATCTCTCCCTAATCCACCTTGATCAAAACTACGAGAAAGTGGAAAAACAATAAGTTTTACATTTTGAGGAACAAAATTTCCTCCTCTTATTGCTGTCATAGCGAGAGAACAGGAAAAATTATTTAAATTTAAAATACTTCCAGTTAATTGACGAAGTGGATCTAAATCAAATTTTAAAAGGGCACGACTTAACTCAACAACACCAGCAGAACCAGTATTTTTTAATGAACTCTCTTCATATAATTTAAATAAATCAATTGTCGAAGCGGCCGATACATTAGCGTCCTCAACCCTTTTACCGTTAATGGCTTTATTGGTGATGTAAGTTGTATCTTCTGGAAATAATATTCTAAACATTTATTTATCAACCTCATCAGCATATTTCCAGATGAAACCTATATATGGCTTATTTTTCTTGATGTATGTACAAATATTGTTACCGTATATTCTGTTTTTTCTTCCAGCTTCAGCAATAGAAACATACGATTTTATAAATATTCCATCTAAATTAAAACAATTTACTTTCTTACTAGATAATTTTCCGGCGTTAGATTTAGCCAATCTATTTTTTTCATATCTTTTCTCTATCCAATCAATATTTATCTCTTTTTCTCCACCGGCATCTCTCCTATATCGCCATATTAACCCCTTAATGAAGATAGTATCTCTATTTTTGCATCCGCCTTGTATTGAACCACAGGAAGTTTTCATGTGCGACGCAGCATCTTTTAGTGTATTAAACGATAAAACTAATTTTCCTTCTTTATTGTAAGCATCAATTCTATTGACGAGTTTGTCCTTTTTCCCTATAATTTTTTCAATGTCTTCAATTGTTAAATTTAAATCTCGTCCCCTAGTTTCTTCAAACCATCTCCAAATGAAAAACCCCGCTTGAACTTGCAAACTATTACAACAATTTCTAATATTGCACCTGCCAATACCAGTAATCCTCATTGCCTCTGCCAAAGAATGATAAGAATTTAAAAAATTACCATCTAAATCATATTGGGACACTTCTCTTCTGTTGGGTTGAGAAAGAGACAATTTTTTAAGGCTTTTTTTATCTAAAAAAACGACGCCAGCTCCGCCGGCCGTGCAATTATAGCCAAAAGGAATTTTCGTATCTAATATTTTTATAAACATAACCTCCATATTTTTAAGAAAATTAACATTTTCATTAACCAACAAAATTGTTTTATTAAAATTTTCAATACCAAATTCTTTGATCGCTTCGTTTATAGGGGCTGTGTGTCTTTTTGAATAATAAATATGTCTTTTTATTCGACAAATAAATGTATTTGTCGTATATCCAACATAGCATTCTTTTGTAATTTTATTTTCTAACAAATATATAACAAATTTCATTTCTTCAAAGTCACTACTAGACAGAATATCTTCCTTTTCCCATTTTTCTGTTTTAATTTTTCTCATAATTCATTATAATCACAAACTTGAACCTTTTAAGTCAAAATCTGGATATCTAACTTCCAAAATCACCGAAGGATCCACAACTAAAACACCATTTCTAATATTTGGTTGAATATTCATTTTATTTTCACTATATTCTCTATCTAAAATTTTTCCTACTAAATTTCTGACCCTAATGTCAAGAACGCTCGCCACCCCATCCGTATTATAAATTAAATTCTGAACATCTGCTAAATTTATTCCTTGCCCAATTTGCCAATTTTTAACATGAAAATATTCCTTTAATTTCTTATTTATATTTTGAATAACTAAATTTGCGTTAGCAGAAAGTTCAGTTGAAATTTTATAATCAATTCCAATATTTATAACTTGCGCGTCCAAAATATCGATTGAATCCGAAATAAGCCGGAAACTATTTAAAAACTTTGACAAATTTCTTTTTAATGTATCGGGAGATACAATTAATCTATTTTTTACATCTCTACTAATGATAAATAATTGACTCGCCAATGGATTGTTTGGATTTGCTCTTACGCTCGCGCGAAAAACTCTTCCAAAATTGCTTGGCATTGTATAAACGCGAGCAAGCAAATCTTCTTTCGAAACAATTCTATTTTGAGCATTTCTGAATGAAGAAATTTTATTTTTAAGTTCCGTTAATGTTTGAGCGTTTTCTCCGCCGGAGGCCTGTTCATTATTATTAACATCTATGGTCGCTCTTAATGTCGCTGCCGTCGAAACAGAAGGATTTCCTGGAAACCTAATTGATAGAGAATTTAATGTTCTAATACCATTTGTGGCAACATTATGAGATAATCCACCACCATAACGATATTCAACACTTATTGTTGTATTTATCGGAGCAATTCCGAGAGTTCTCGTATCCAATAAATTTGACGGATCAAGCGTAAATTGAGAAAATGTTTTCTTTCCAAATAAAGGAATAGCAAATTCGCTCGGGTCAGGAACAATATCATCATCAATGGCAGACACTTTTCCCGCACCGAATTGAAGTGTTGTCAATTTTGTATCAAAATCCATTTGTCTCGTAAATCGATGCGGAGCAAAAATAACTTCTAAATTATCATCAACTAAATCGTTATCTGTGCTTGTATTAGTAATTCTTTTGAAAACTGTATCTTGAGACAATGCTTCAACTTCATAATATTCATTTCCATTGGCATCCGTAACTCTAATAACTTCTGTTATATGCTCATTAGATAATGTTATTTTTCTAAATGGAACATGTAAATTTTCTATTGAAAAACTTTCAGTTGTTCTAAACCCTGAAACGCATAATCCATTCAAGGAAACAAAAAAATCAATAGGAGAACCATCACTATTAACATCTCTAGTTCTTATTTCTGCTTTGAAATTTCCTGCGGTATCTTTTTCCGAATAATCTAAATCTTCAACTAATTCAAATATAGTCCCGTTATTGGACTGAACTTGCGTTCCTTGTAAAATTATCGGGAGAGCAGATGTTTGAGGTTGAAACTTTGTTCCAACTTTTTCTGCCGAAATAATAATTCTAAACGAAACATTAACAACGGCAGGAGAATTGCCTGTTATTTTTACGCCGGCAGATTTTAAATGTCTTTGAATATTTTTTGTTTCTATTGCTGTTTCTGGGTTTAATTCATGAAATTGATGATCGAGATAAAAACTCATCGTATCGCCGACGAAAGAAGCAAAATCAGCAAATAATCCGCCAACAGAATTTTCAGAAAAATCTTTTATTCTATCAGGAAAAAATGTTTGTGCGTGCCGAAGAAATTCGGCAAGAAAGGCATCTCTGTCTTTTGCTAAAAAAGAACGACTGATTGTTTTTTTTAATTGTCTTCTTGAATTTACGGACATTATCTCTAATTATGTTTTTTAGAAAATATTTTTTAGCCGGCAACAAAAAATGATATTTCTAATGCTTTATTTTTTATGCCAAGAGCAGGAACATCGTATATAACAGTTAATCTTACTCTTGCTGTGTGTTGATTATCAAAGTGATCAACTTCGCTTATCAAATCAATTGGTTCAACGTAGGGCATAAATTTAATTATTGCGCGTTTTATCCTTGTAATGACTTGGGCGTCAAAATCGTCTCGGCCAAATTCAAGCGTTAACTCTCTTAAATTCGCGCCATAAGAAAATCTTCCAAGTCTTTCCCCCGCGTTCGTTAAAAGTAAGACCTTGATATTATTGGAGATTTGATCTTCGATATTCGTATTCATTTCGAATATTTCATTTTCTCCAAGGCGAAGAGGAAGTTTTGGAGAAAAAGGAATGGGGTCTAATTTTCGGCGAAATTTGGGGTTAGTGGTTAATTCACCTACGGACTTAAAAGAGATTTTCGATTTAGACACTATTTTTTAACTTCTATATGTATAACTACCAATTCCGAATATAATATTTCTAAATTATATCACCACAAAAGTATTAAGAAGTCTTAAATCCACTGGCGACAGCAAAGAAACAGCCCATTCTAATGTCGCTTTGGCGAAATTTCTTTTCACTAAAATTGCTTGAGGGCTTGTTGGCGGTGGAATTGGAGAAATTGCCATCATAGCAGTTAAAGAGGTAATAGGAGGAGCAACAACGCCAACAGGGGGGACTTTTGCTAAAGAAAGTGCCCCAGCATTTAACGGAGTAATAATAAAAGTTGTTATATCAACAACAATTTGCGCCATTAAAATTGATGCGCCCCCTGCGACTTCTGGCCCTTGCCCTTGTTTTGCCGCCAAAGCAATCGGAACAGCAGGAACTAAAACTGGTGGTAAAACTGACAATATCGAAGACGGAACACTATAAGAGGCGCGCACAATTGGTTCAGCAACGGCGTCCATTACTTCGCCAAAAACAGGATCAATATCTTTAACATTATTCGCATCTAAAAATGTTTGAAAAGCCATTTATTTTGTTTTTGCGTTTTTACTTAAAATGGTATTAATTTTCCCTTGGAATGCTTGAGTTGAAACATTAATTTGAGTTTGAAGAGTTGTTGCTGCTATTGATATAGCAATCATTCCAGGTAAAGGTATGCTAAAATTACCCAAATTTAAAGGTGCTGAATTTAAGGCAGTCAAAGCAGTAGTAAAAGAAGTTATATTTGTTTTTATATTTGTAGTATATTCATTTAACAAATTCTTTAATGTATCGCCCATCACCAAACTTTCAGTCGCATCACGACCGATATAAACCTGATCACCAGACCCGTTTCCTTTTTCTATTCCACTTCCAATAATAATTTTTCTTCCCTCTAAAAAAATAGTATTCCCGTCCAAAATTATAGAAATTCTATCTTCGTCTTCTTCACCTTCTTTTTGAATTTTTATTGAACCAATTTCCCCAGTTTCTTCGCTCTTTCTAGCCAAAATTCTAATCTGGTTAGATTTGAGAATAGCATAAGCATCATCACTTATAGGATCAATAGTTTCGCCACCATTCAATTTAGGAAACTCTAAACCAAAATTCGCATCTCCGTTTGTTTTTTGGCTTAATAACAATCTGCTCGCGTCATTTTCAAAATCTGGATCACCTTCTCTCAAATTATTTTGCCGTGGCGAAAATATTTCTTTATCAACCTCCAACTTCCCGCGTTTGTTTTTAACGACCGGAGGAGCAGTTTCTTCTGGTTTTGACGCTGGAGAAAATGGAACATTTTCTGAAACTGGATCAGGTAATACTCGACCGCGTCCGACAACAATATCTATCGTTCCAGCCTGTTCTTTAATTTCGTCATTTTCTTTAACTGCCGAGCCTCTTCTGTCTTCCCCTAAAGCAATGAGAGCATTATTAGAACCTTGAATTACCAAATCAGCGGGACGCTTTGTGTATCTCGGAATTGGTTCTTTGGTTATTAAATTATTGGCGGAAGCCTCTCTATTAATAACGTCATAATCATCCTTATTAACGAGAGTTAGATTATCTTCTGTTCCGCCGCCATTTATAAAAGAGGGAACAATATTTTTAATTGACGGATTATCTATATCTTCTAAATGTCTATCAAATTTTCTGTCTGAATGAGTAAAATTAATATCATCAATATGAATTGCTTCGGTCGGTCTAAAAATCCAATATCCTAACTGTAAAGACTTTTCAGGATTTTCATAAAAAACCCATACTTGTTCTCCAGGTTTAACTGGCATTCTTAAATAAGGTGGAAAAAATGGATAAAATACTCTTAAAGAATTATCTCTATGATCAAACCCATCTGTTATAATTCTGGCTAAAATGCTGTCGCGAGGAGAACGGTCAAAAACTTCTGGATTTGCTAGAGTTTCTTTTAATTTATTTATTTCCTCTTTAGGAAAAGAGGCCGGATCAAACAAAACATCAACAACAACCGCCCTCAAAAATTGAGATAATTGAGAGGTTGTTCTTAAATCTCTTAATTCCGGCGAAATTGTGCTGTGAGAATCTAATATTCTTCTTTGAGCATTTATTCCCTTGCCGGTTAAAATTCCACCAGCCATTTATTTATTTCCTATTTTACTAAAAATATCTTCAGGATTAAGAGACTCTTGTTTTTCTGTTTCTTTTTGAATTAATTCAATTAATTTAAGAATTTGTGTGTTGCTCTTTTCCATTCTTTCAAGATATTTTGCCATATTCATACCCAAAATTGAATGATTTGATGGATCTTCTGTTATTTTAGGATATAAATTATCGTAAAGCAATTCAGCACGCTTTCGATCGCTCACGGCATTTCTGTATGCCTCTATCCATAATTTTTTCTTTTTATCTTCTAAATCAAGACTGTCAAGCAAATCAATAAAATTTTCGACTTTTTCGGTTTGTTCTACAATTTTTAGAATTTTTTCATCATTCTTCTTCATTATTTTTAATTATTGAAAATTTTTAAACTGAGAGAAGGAAAAGATTCTCGGTAATATTTTTTAACCATAGACATTGATGCGGTCATTTGTTTTCCATTCAGCCCGGTATAATCTTTAACATATTGAAAAAAAGCGCGTTTATTTAAAAAATCTATATTATCAAGATTTCTAAAAATTGCTATAATTGCCTCTATACATAAAATTTCTCCTTCAGTTTTTGCTTTGCTTTTTATTTCTCCAAATAATTTTTCTATATTAATATTTTTATTTTCTTTATATTCATAATCAAAAACATCTGGCTGGAGCGTGCATCTATCTTCAATTTCTTCTACGTCTTCAGTAGAAAGACTTTCGGAGTCATCAAGACTTAAATTTTTCTTTATATTTGCCGATTTTTTATTAGAACGAATTATAAGAAAATTTTTTGCGATAATAGAAAAATACGAAAATGCTTTAAACCCTCTTGTATGATCAAATTTCCCTATTTGTTCATATAAAAAAGCAACACAATCATGTTTTAAGTCTTCTGTTGTGTCGTATTGGCTTGTAAAGCCAAAAACAAATATTAAATTTTCAACAAGTTCATTAAAGGCCGGGCTAATTTCTTTAATGTATAAATCTTTTTTTTCTTGTATATCGTCTGATTTTTGATAATTTACTATTGCTTGCTGTGTCCCAGCATGAAAATATAATTTAGATTTTTTATCAGGCTTCCTTTTAATTTTTTTTTTGAGTTTAAATTTTCTATTCAAAATTAACGAAACCTCATCGGGGGATTATTATTAATTGGTTGTAAATTTAATTCTTCTTGAGGCCCTTCTTCAACATATTCAATCGGCATCGAAATGGCATCGGCAATATCTAAAATCGCTTCGCGAACATTTTTAACATCATTTATAACACCCCGAATTTCGGGATTATCAAAAAATAATGGTTTTTGGAGAGATATACCTATATTCTCATCTGCTTTATCTATCACTTCAAGCAAATCATTTATTTTATCTTCCATATCTATTAACCGACGAGAAAATTTAAATAAAAAAATACATGCGGCGCAGAAAAGAATAGAGATTAATATTGAATAAATTATTAAAAACATTTTTAATATTTTTTAATTTAAAATTCCAACGAAGGCTTCATCATACAATTTAATAATATTGTTAATATGATATTCTTTTTGAATGATTTGTTTTAATTCCTTTGCCCATTCTTGAGGCGACGTGCTGCGATGTCTAAATTTTTCCATTTTCATTTTAGCATCTTCTTCTATAGGATTTGCCCAGCGCGCTTCTTTTGAACTAAATATATTCTTGTTTGATAAAAGACTTTCGTGAATTGGGGAAAGTTCATAATTTACTTTAATAAATTTTCCTTTATTCATAAAATCTAGATGACCTGAATAGTTTGTTGCTATAATTGGGAGCCCCGAGGCAGACGCTTCTAAAATTGGCAATCCAAAACCCTCGCCTCTCGTTAAAGAAATAAAACATTTCACGCTCGGATGATTATACAGCCCAGCCATTTCAGCGTCGGTCATATATCCGTGGAGAAGGTAAATCCTTGGAAATTCTTTTTTACCTATTTCTTGAGTTAATTTCTTAAGAATAGCCTCTGTATTCATCCTATCTTTTACAGAATTTCGTCCTGTATTTGTTTTTATAATTACTCCAACATCGGGATCATTTTTAAAAACCTCACAGAACCATTTAATTGTAAAAAATAGGTTCTTACGATCGTTTTGAGGATTATTTCCAGTTATTTGTGCGACGGAAAGATAATTGAATGAAGTTTTTAAATTTAAATCTAACGGTTTAATTTCTGGATTTAAAAGTTCGTTTGGAAAACTTTCCGGAACAACTTTAATTTGAGTTGTTATTAGTTTATGATATTTTTCTGCTGTCCGTTCAAAAGTTTGTTTTGTATGATTTGAAGGAACAATAATGAGGTTCATTTTATTTAAATGATCGATCCATTGAGGGTTGCAAATGTCAGTTTCTACACCAGCAGTGATGCCGATGTTGAAGTGGGCTGGATCGATTGTCCATTCGTTAGGCAATATACATTGTAAAGAAAAATCTGCCCTGGCTGACAAGTTCCCGGCGATACTTCGCGACATTGCTTCACCGATTAATCCATTTTGAGCGTTTGAGTCGAGGATCATCGGACACGAACCCCAAGGAGTTAATTGTGTTTTTACGTCTAAATTAGGCTTTGATAAAAGAAAGCGAAAAACATCCATAGCATGACGTTGGTAACCAGCCGAAATATTTAGAGGTCCTCTTAAAATTACTATTTGTTTCATAGATTTAATCTTTATAAATTTCAGAACTTATAATTTTATTCCACTTTCTTTCAAAATAATATGGAGGAGAACATTCTAATAATATTTTTCCTATTTCATAGGCTCTACGACTGCCAATTGAATAAGAATAACAACCGTTGCTTTTGCAAATGTTGGCAGATTTAGAGTGCGCGGGCAATCTCCATTTATCAAAATAATATTTAATCCAATTCATCATATCTTCTGTCCCGCGAATAGATATAGATAAAGATTTGTTATATTTTATACCCTCTTTAGTTTTGTATTTATTTATCGTATTTCTTATACATCCGTCCCCGTCTATATATCCAATTATAAACGACTTTATACAATTTATATCCTGTAAAAATGGTGGTTTTAAAGTGAAAGTTTTGCGCGGAGTAATATTAAAATTTTTTTCTAAATCAACAATATATTCAGGAGAATTAAAATTTATACAAGACATATAGATATATTTATTATATTCTTTATTATATTGCGAGGAATTATGTATTTCACCAGTATAATTTATTTCATCTTTAAATTTAAAAAGAAAATCCTTATCTCTTGAATTTATTGCAATTTTAAATTCATTGTCTTCCGACAAACAACCGTCCGCAGCAATAAACCCAGCATAATACGAATTTGTAATATTTGTAATGTTAAAAAAATTTGAATTTCTTTCGTGTTTTCTATTGCCAAGAGACGACATCTTAAAATTTGTTTCTTTATTCTTTAATCCTAAAATTGCGCACCTTGCCTTAATTGAACTTTTTGTATGTAATGGAACTAATTTATAAATTTCATCATAAGTAATATTTCCATAATTTTCTATTAGAATTTTATCTTCTTCTTTTTTCCAAAAACCTTTTTTTCTGTCAGGAGTTAATTGATATACTCTATCTTTTACTACTTGTTTTGATCTATTTAAAATTTCTGCTATTTCGGAATATTCCATCGCTTTAAAATTTTTTAAAATAAATTCATCTTCATTTTTCGTCCATCTTCTCATTTCAACTCCAACATTTCCCAACTTTTATAATTTTCTCTAAATTTTTTAATTTCTCGCTCGAAAGTTTCGTCCCATTTTTTTACTACGTCGTCATGATTAAAATTTTTTAAACAATACTTTCTACATTTTTGCCCAACTTCTCTTCTTTTTTCTGGACCTAGTTCGTACATTTTAATAAATGCGTCTGAAATTGTTTCGACAGAACAGTATTGTTCTTTTATAAAGGGAACAGTTTGACTTCCAACTAAAGTTTCAAATTCGACAGGCAAAGCAATTCCGTTCTCTTCCCCCGTTTCGTGATCTATAACTTGTCTCGTCATTCCGCCAGTTTTTACGGCAACAATAGGATTACCAACTTGGAGTGCCTCTGTCAAAGATAATCCCCAGCCTTCATTCATGCTTATTTGGACACAAAAGTCAGAAATGTTATGAAGAACATTCATTTTTTCAAATTCAAGGTGGTCTCTTGAAAAAAATACATTTTCTTGAATATTAAAATACTCAACTGTTTGAAACAAATTTGGCCCTTCGCCATCTAAAGGTTCAGAATGACAAATTAAAGTTGCTTTTCTATGCCCGTGTTTTCTTTCTAATTTGTCAAGAAATAATTTCCAAGACCACATCAAATCATTTGGTCGTTTTCTTTTAGCATTTCTATTAATCCATATAGCAACAAGATGATCCATTCTGTCTTTTCCAAGAAGTTGTTTTTTATACATTAATTTTTGATCTTCTGGCAATGGAAAAAAAATATTTTGTGGAAGTGCGTGTGGAACAAAATTAATTCTTTCTGGAACTATTTCATTTAATAATTCATAAGTTAAATAAGATATACAATTTAACCAATCTGCGGAACGATAAATCCAGAAATTAAATTTTGGACTAGGATCACAATCCCAAATATTCCACCACAAAATATTTGAAATTTGGTGAATTTCATCCTCCATCGCTAAAAGCCATTCGAAAAATCTTGGATCGGTGAAAAGAAAAACACAATCTGGTTTTTCTGTTACTAATAATTGACGCAACATTTGCGGATCCGAAAATCCATCAACCGGTTTAATTATAAAATCTTCATTTACAACGATAGTATCATAATTTGCGTGTTTTATCGCACCCCCAATACATTTAAAAGAATATTTTCCAGTTTTTATGAGACCCTCAATCAAATGTCTGCTCTGCGTTCCAACCATTTTTCTGTTGCTTTTATGACCTTGAAAATCATTTTCAAGGCGGGCAAACATTTCTGTTTGCCTCTCTATGTCTCCATAGAGTTCAGACTATATCTTCATCACTTTTTAAAATGATGCTCGGCGTGTAGTCGTTGAGGGGTCAACCACGACTTCCCTGCGGATTGTCTCTATTTTGTGAATTTTTACACTTTTTTGTGAGATGGTCAGTCTCGCGTATCACAAACCTAACAAGAGTTTCCCGCATATAGCCAAGTTAAGTGGCATTGAAATCTATATACCACTAAATGAAAGAGGGTGGTCCGAAAACCATAATATCTTGTATTTATTCGACATTTTGTATCTCCATTAAATTTTCAATTCTCCTTTTCAATTTATTTACCGTGCCTTCTTTATTTCTTCTATATTCATTTTCCCATATAATTTCAACTCTATTATTTGATTTAGTTAAATCTAAAATTTTTCTATTATCTTTATCCCATATTTGTTTTGCTGTCTTTTTCGAAACTGGGTTGAAAAAATCTTTATTATAAAAAGACGGATCGGCGTGCCAAAAACATCCATTAAATTCTATAATTAATCTTAATTCTTTTATTAAAATATCTACTTTATAATATTTTTCTTCGCTTATATAAACTCTTTTTTCTTTCTCAACACATAGTTGTGGAAACTCTTTTTTTATTGTTGAATATAAATCTAGACTATTTTTTGATGTTGATTTAATTGTATTTGAATTTACCCAATTATCATAAGTTCCATTTTTAATATAAAATTTAGACGCGCAAGGTCTAGAACAAAATCCGTTTCTTTCTCTGTCTCTAAAAAAAGGTAGATTACAAAATCTACAAATATATTTTTGAGCCCTCTTTCTTGAAGAAACTCTTGTTCTATTACATCTATGTTTGTTGAAACATAATTTCGAGCAAGTTTTTTGATTCATCGCTTTTGGATTAAATTTATTTTTACAAACTATACAAATAATATCAAAATTATATATACAATCTCTTGAACAAAAATGATGTCCGGCATTTTTTCTTTTCTTGCTTCCTAACGCTCCTTTCGGTGCTTCAAAAATTTTCTTACACGCATCACATCGAAAAACTAATATTTTTTTCTTTCGTTTCTTTTTATCTTTACCGACAGAAACAACAATTTTCTCTTCTATAAACACTCATTTTAATTATAAAACCTCGCTAATTACTTGTATGGAAAAATTTTTATTTTTTCTTCTTTTTCTCGCACCAGTTTTATTCTCTTTAACCTCTCTTCACGAATTATACCATATCATCATTTATAAACTTCAAGGGTATAAACCCCGTATTTATCTAATTCCAGAATTCACCTCTCGTCGTTATTTCGGCTTCATTCCAGGAATTCGTTTTGGAAGATTTAGCGAAGTTGGGCAAATTGAATTACCCAAATGGCAGGAGGGGTTAGTTTATTTGATGCCTGTCATAATAGAAACAATTATATTTTCTATATCATTTTCATTATATATAATTTATGGCTCTATAAAAATTGATTGGCTCAATATTTTAACTTTAATGTTTATTTTAGGAAATTTATTTGACGCAGCCAAAAACCTTTTTCAATCATTTTTTCCAAAATTTTGGATTTTGGATACAAATAAAGTAATTGAGGCGTGGGAAGCACCTAGGATTTTATTTAATATTTTAGGAATATTATATTTAATATCTTTTATATTATTTGTCTGGTTTATTTTTCACTTTAATTTCATTTGAATCCAGTTTTTACAATAATCCGTATCTTTAAATTCGCAATATTCACAACTTGTTCTATTTTTAAAAAATCTATCATTCATTAAATTAAAAACCATATTTCCCATATTTTTAAAGGCTCTTTCAGAGGTTTTCTCCCCAACCGAAACTGAAAATAATTCGCACCTCTTCCCGTCTTTCATTTTTCTCTTTAAAATAATAAAGGCGCAACGTATATCTTTTAAATCAATATTATGTTTTTTTGACCAAATATTTTTATAATAAATTAATTGAGATTTAACAATAAAATTTTGTTTTTTCTGTCGTGACCAATTATACATCGCAGTTTTCCAGTCAAGAATATGATATATATTTTTCTCTTTTTTATTCTTTACTTTTATAACAGCATCAATATATCCTTTTAATTTTATGTTTCCGCCAACAATTTCCTCATTAATCAATTCTTCTGCTTTAACCGCTTCCCAATTAGGAAATTCTTTTTCCATAAAATCAGGAATTTCTTCTAAAATCTTCTTAAGTTCTTCCATCCATTCTTCAATATTTCCAAAATTATTTAATCCCCATTCCTCTTCAAGAATTTTTATAGCAATATCTTTATCCATCTCCCTTGTTTCAATAAAATTTTGACAAGAAGCATGAATAGCAGTCCCAAAAGCAGAATATTCGTTCGGGGCGCCTAAATCAATACCGTCAATATATTTTAATTTATGCCTATAAGAACAATCGTTCCAGATTTGGAACTCGGAAAAAGAGATATGAGATTTTTTGGTGGGAAGTTGAATTAATTCAGACATGTTATTTTATAACATAGCACATCTAAATTTAAATTGCTTGGAGAAGTTTTAACAAATGATTAAAACTTCTTTGATTTTCCCACGATTTTTACAACTTATATTTCTATTCGCAGAATAGGTTAAAATCTCACACCCTTTATATAATTCATAAATTAATGGAACATCCGCATTAGAAGCAAAAACAGATGCTTTGCTATTTTTTGACAATTCTGCAAGTTTTTTTTGTTTTGTTAAATCAAAACCAGATGAAGTATATGAAGTAAAATTTGCTGTTTTTGATACACTTATATAAGGTGGATCGATATAACAAACATCCGTTTCTTTTACTTCTTTAAATGTCTCTTCAAAATCCTGACATTTAAAAATACATTTATCAGCCTTAAAATTAATAAAATATTCCATTTCTTTTCGCGGAAAATAAGGGTTTTTATATTTTCCGAAAGGAACATTAAACTGATTTTTTTTATTATAACGACACAGCCCATTAAAACAATGTCGATTAAGATATAAAAAAAACGCTGGGTCTCTATTGCTGTTAAATTCAGTTCTTAATTCGTTGTAAGTTTCTTTATTATTATATTTTTTATCAAAAAATTTCCAGCATTCATAAATAAAACCATTTTTTCGTTCTTGAAGATTTATATAAAAATTTATTAAATCTTGATTTAGATCGCAAAGAAGATACTCTTCGTAATCAACATTTATAAACACCGCTCCAGCGCCTACAAAAGGCTCTACGAGACGATTTTTTGTTTTTGGTAGGCGAGGCAGGATGAAGGATAAATATTTATATTTGCCACCAACCCATTTAAGAAAAGGTTTCACAAAATGACTTTGGCATACTTATGCCACTCAAACAAGAAGAGTTTTTTGCCGTCGCAGAAAGCCTTTATGAAACCACCAGTTTTTGGATTTTCAAATTCATTAAGA
>Ga0209518_1001671_pt1 | contig 22942 bp, 17 predicted proteins | sample RifGroB1_FD_183993 | JGI IMG/M metagenome (GOLD analysis project Ga0209518, IMG submission 183993) | Groundwater microbial communities from Rifle, Colorado, USA - Groundwater B1 (SPAdes) (version 2) | ecosystem: Environmental > Aquatic > Deep subsurface > Groundwater | place: Rifle, Colorado...
GTCGTCTGTCCATTTGCTCCCTCCGGCGCCTCCGGCACAGTTACCCGAGGAAAGACAGAAAGTGCCGTCTGTAGTATCGGGTAGGGTGTAGACCCTATCAGCCGTGGGAGCACTTGTCCTAATGAACGTCTGGAATCCGTCCCCGGCTGTTCCTTCTATCTCAAAAAGGTTGTCATATGCTGCTCCTATCCTAACTGCAGTCTCAGTTCCTACGGTTGCCGTAATATCTGCAAGCTGAACTGCGTAAAGGGTATCTGCCGCATCGGCATTGCCGTTGGTAGCGGGATTTATATTAAGCCCAATCAAGCTCTGGACTGCTGCATTTACTCCCCAGGTGGGAGTAATCTCAAGTCCTATGGGTGAGGCTGCCGTTCCTGCTGGTGATACATTAAGATCAAGTGAAGTAGTAGTAATTGCCGAGGCAATTGTTGTTGCCGCGTCTAAAGTTGCCGCATCCTTGATGTCGTCAAAGTCAATACAATTGGCGCAGTTTAAGGTGGAAGTAGAAGCCATACCCAAGGTGGCTGCTGTTGTGAATGTGGCAAGCCCAGAGGCTGTAATGGTGGTATCGGAAGCTGCTAGAACTAGGATGTTTGACCCAGAATCTATTGTCAGATCCCCGGTTGAGGTTGAAAGGCTCTGAGCCCCAATGAACTGCAGGTCTTCATCAATGCCTATGACCGTGTCTGTACTTGAGGTTAAGGTGGGAATGGTATTGGTCTCAAGATCAATGGTTAAGGCCCCGTTATTGGTCTGGCCGACTCCAGTAAAGACAATTGATCCGTTTGAGGTATTATCGATGGTTTCTGCATTCTGGAGAGAAATTGCAGTTCCGACTCCTGAGCCTATGTTAAGCCCAGTCGTAATTGTTCCGGCTGTTTCAACGATATTTATGGCATTAGTAATCGTTCCTCCCGCTGTTGTGTTTTCAATTTGTAAAGCGTCTGTTAGGATTCCCGAGGCTGCATTGTGTCGGATGATTACTCCGTCCGCTAAGGTCTCGGTTGCCTGGTCGTTAGAGAATAGTGCCAGAGCGTCAATTACGCCTGTATTTCCGGCGTTGTCTGCATTTACCAGGTTCAGCCCGTACTGGGTTCCAACTACGGTTGAAAGGTTATATGTGGTGGTTATCGCCAGGGCGTCTGCGGAATTATCGGCAGTCCAGGTGGGGGCAATTGAGACCAAGTCAGTAGCTCCCTGGGTGGTATTGGCAATATCCAGGTTCTCAGTTCCCGCCAGGGTTAGGGTAACGTCATCGTTAAAACTGACAGCTCCCGCAAAGTCGCTTCCGTCGCCTCCGTTGACGTCCAGGATTCCGGTAATCGCCGTTGTTGCATTGTTAATGGTGCCCGTCCCGGTTGCCGCTCCTATGTCCCAGGTTGCGGCTACTGCTCCGATATTTAAGGTAGTTACTGTTGCGTCAAAAAGCGAGGCTACGGTATTCGAAGAGGTAATGTCGGCCGAGGTGGCTCCATTAACTGCCAAATCTCCCGTGACCGTAACATCACCCTCGGAAGTATCGTCTGCAATGGAAAAGAGGGTATTTGTCCCGTCGGTTACGGTTAAGGTCCCGCCATTTCCAATGGTTAAGCTGGGAGTGGTATTAAAGGCAATATCTGCCCCTGTTCCCGAATTGGCAAGGTTAAGAAGAGCCCCAGAGGCTGTAGTATAGTTCTGGGTAAGGGAAAGGACACTTCCCGTATTGGTCAGGGTTCCCAGCGTCTGAGTGCCCGTATCCGATATTGCCACGACCGCCCCCGAGATGGTGTGGGTATTGCCCGAGTTATTAAGTTCTATGGCCCTTGAGATATCCAGGGTATTTCCGGTTGAGTCTAAGCCAACTCCTCCGTTAAAGATCTGGGAGTAGGTGATATTGGCAACGTCTGAGGTAAATGCAGTTGAGCCCGAAGCTCCTGTTTTATTTAAGACCAGGAGCTCCCCGTTAAAAGCAGTTGCCGTTGAGGAAACGTCAACGGCTGAGCCTGTTGTTAGGGAATTGGCGTCTATATCAAATATATTCTCGGTATCACCAGTTGATTTGATGGCGACATTGCCGCCGTTTACGATATCAATGAAGAACTCGCTGGTTGCGTCAGTTCCTCCTACGGCCAGGTTATCGGTCTGGCTGGTTAAGTAGGTTATGGCTCCGTCGTCTGTCCATTTGCTCCCTCCGGCGCCTCCGGCACAGTTACCCGAGGAAAGACAGAAAGTGCCGTCTGTTGTATCGGGTAGGGTGTAGACCCTATCAGTCGTGGGAGCCGTTGCCCTAATGAAGGTCTGGAATCCGTCCCCTGCAGTTCCTTCAATTTCAAAGAGGTTATTAAACCCTGCACCTAGCCTTACGGCCGTTTCTGTTGGTGTAGCTTGTCCTGTAAAGTCAACAAAGTTAAGACCATACAGGGTATCTGCGTCATCAGAAGAGGAGGTTAAGGCAACCGAAATTGCCGCATTTGTATCAGTTGCATCTAAATCGTCAGCCTGGGTAAAGGCAATTGCCAAGGCTTCAACCGCGTCGGTTGTAACTCCGGATACAGCCAGGCTTAACTGGTCTGTCGAAGCCGTTGTATTGGTTAAAGTTACATTCTCCCCAGCCGCCAAAGAAAAGTCCACATCGGTATTAAAGGTAGCAACTCCGTTGAACCCGGCAGTTGAATTAAATGTTGCAGCTCCATCAGCCTGAAGTGCCCCGTCCAATTCAGCCGTTCCTCCTACCTGAAGATATCCATCCACATCAACATCCGCGTTGCCTGTACTCCCGCCAGTTGCCGTGAAGTTGACGTCGTTTGTACCGATTGTCAGGTCAGCCGCATCGGAGGTTGATATGGTTTGAGCCCCAACAAAAGTCAGGTCCTCATCAATTCCAATTGCTGTATCTGTTGCTGAGGAAAGGATGGGAAAGGCCGCATTGGTCTCAAAGTCAATAGTTAAAGATGCATTATTGGTCTGGCCTACACCGCTTAAGACCAAAGTGCCGTCGGAGCTATTGGATACAGTCTCCGCATTCTGAAGGTCGATGTCCGTATCCCAGCCAACGCCTATATTGATTGCTGTTTCTACCGCCGAAGTTCCGGTTAATCCGTCAATTAAAAGGCCGGTGAATGTATCGTCGGAGGAGCCGGTGATGGGGTCAAAGTCGATATGTATCCCGGAGACGTCGGTTGAGGTTCCATTTGCCCCTTCTATGTTTACAAATATTCCGTCTACATTGTCGGCTGTTATTCCGGTTGAACCGGCAAGACTGATCTGGAGTGCGTCGGCCCCGGCAGGGGAGCCGAGTCCTGCATCTGTAATTTCAAGCTGTACGTCCCCAACCTCCCCATATACCAGTCTTAGCCTGTTTGTGTTATCAGCCTTGTCAATTATCCCCCCAGCCGCAGTAAATGGAGAAGAAGCGGAAATTGCCCAACCGCAGTTTGTAGCTGAGGCATCACAGACCAAATCATCACCCCAGTAAAGGTCGGCTCCGGCTTGGCCAGCTGCTGCGGCTAGTCCCAATACGCTGTCGGCATCCGCATCGTTATTAAGCCCAATTGTTGCTCCTTGGACGGATAGGGTATCTGCAACGGTCAATGCGCCTGCGTTGGTGAGCACGAAAACATCGGTCCCGTCGGACTGCTCAAATACAACCAAATTGCTTGTTTGAGCACTGTTGCCCTGTACAATTAACTGAATTTGGTCTGTGTCTCCGTCAATTGAGTACTTGGCAGAAGAAAGGGGAGTTGTACCACCCAAGACTAGCTCGTCGGTTGTATCTGTTAAGTATACGGTTGTACCAGAATCTGTCCATGTCGTTGAACTTCCCAACGCAGTCCAAGTGAATCCTGAAATGCTTGAATTATAGGTAAGCACAAAACCTGAAGTGGGAGAGTTTGATACGTTTAGATCTACTTCCTTGATGGTATCATCTGTTATTTCGCTAGATTCAATTGACGTTCCCAAGGTCGCCTCAAGTGTATTCGAAGAAACCTGTAAGCCCGTTCCTGTTAAATCGGTAAAGGAGTCTCCACCTATGCTAAGAGTAGCTACGTCCGTTATTCCGTCGACCTCAAGGTCTCCTCCCACAAAGAGGTCGTTATCGGCAGCTATTGCCGCATTCTCTGGTCCCTCTGTCGCATTAGCAAACTCGCTGTAAGCGGTTCCTGTCCCGCCGCCTACAGATAGCGTAAATGTATCAGAGAGTATCAAATTACCTCCGAGAGTTGCGTCGTCTCCTACAGGGTCGATTGAAAGATCATCGCTTGATGTGAGCGAATTTCCGGATAAATTAAGAATTCCTGAAATATCGACGTCAGCTTCGAAACCGCTATCAACTGTCACCTTGAAGGTAATATCGTTAGCCGAAGTGCTTTCAGCTAAAACCAAACCCTTGGGGAAATTGTCACTGGCAACTTCGGATCCTACTTGGGAAGTTTCTAGCTTTAGAGGAGCAAAAAGTGAGTTAACTTTTTCGGGCAAATTTGTTTTAAGAGCTAAGGTGGAAGTTAACGTAATTATAAATAAACAAATACTAACTACAACCAATCTCCTTTGAGGTTTTGCCAATTTACTTAGAAGTACCGGGAATTCGCTGATAAACCTTTTTTTAGATACCGGTCCATCGTGAGCAAAGCTTCTTTTCAAATCCTCAGCAGATAATTTTGTAGGTTCAAATTCCTGATAAGAAAGGGGAGCACCCTTTATCTCTAAAAGTCTGCGTTTGGTTACTTTGCCGTGCCTTTCTCCCTTAAGGTCTTGAATTTGAGATAGAAGATAGCGCCGGTGGCCCCCGGTTGTTCGGGCTGGAACAAGCAGTCCGCTAGCTTCCCAACGCCTTAATGTCTTAGTTGTAACCTTCAGAAGCTCGGCGGCTTCTTGAATTGAGAGAGTTTTTTCGGGCAGGTTTGGCATATTGCGGAAATTAATTAGCTGATTAGTTTTTTAAATAAGGACATTTTGCTTTAAATGTCCAAAATTATTTACCCATTTTATATATAGTCTGTCAAGCCCCTTTTTGTATACAAAATAAAGCTATGAGGTAAACATATATGCTAATTTGATGCTTTATGTTTAAGTTATTGAAGGGGGGAGAGTATATATAAAGTAAGCCTAGAAAGTAGATTACTAAATCAATTAATTCCGCAAATAATACGGAAAATGATATTCATTTAAAACTCATCTAAACATGTACTTTTCGCTTCAAATTCTGTCTAAATTAATCTAGTTCTTTTAACTAGAAATGACTTGATTTTCTCTAAAAAGTTCATCAGTATGTAATTATGTTCAAGAACATATTTTTGGTTTTTATAGTGTTGATAAGTTTTTATAAACCAGTCGCCGCTCAAGAGAGTAGCACAGGTGTAGCCATTGCTATTGAATTGGCAGGAGGGGAAGACGGTGACATTGTTTGCTCGGCTCAAGGCGGGTACAGGAAATGTAATAAACTTAATGACTCGTCATTATTTGCAGTTGTAACCTCAAATCCTACAGCCAAATTTGAAGTTACGGGTTTGGACAATCCGGTATTTGTTCTCACATCAGGCAAAGCTAATGTTAAAGTTTCCTCAAGAAATGGAAATATTAACGAGGGAGATTTTGTTACAAGCTCAGAAATAGATGGGCTGGGTCAGTTAGCTACAGAAAATGGATTTGTTTTAGGAACCGCTCTTGAATCATACGAATCTGGTGACGGAGACGCTGTTGGAAAGATCTTGATTTCGATAAGTATCCATCCAGAGATTGGTCTGTCTTCAGCTCGGTCTAACCTGCTTCAAGTTATTCGACAAGGAGCAACGGGAGCCATACTTGAGCCACTCGATTCTCTGAGATACTTAATTGCCGCTTTGGTTGTAATAGCCTCATTCGTAATGGGCTTTGTCTACTTTGGTAGAGTTGCACGCTCGGGAGTAGAAGCAATTGGTAGAAATCCTTTGGCCAGTCGGATAATACAATTTAATATGATATTACATATTGTGATGTCTATCGTCATAGTCCTCATTGGACTAGCGATTGCATACCTAATATTGATCTTATAGCTTATGTTTAATCTGCCCTTTCTTAAACCAGTAAAACTTGGTGGAAATAAGATAACTCCTTGGGTGCTTTTGGTTCTTGATGGTTGGGGAATAGCCCCTCCTTCAGAGGGAAATGCAATAACTAAGGCAAAGACTCCCAATATGACTGCACTTCTTGGAAAATACCCTCACACCCAGCTTATTGCCTCGGGAGAGAGTGTGGGACTTCCGGCCAACGAGGTTGGAAACACCGAGGTGGGACACCTTACAATGGGAGCAGGACGCGTAATCTATCAGGATTTAAAAAGAATAAATATCGAGATAGAAGAAGGAGCCTTTTTTGAAAATAGAGCCTTTTTGGCAGCCCTAAACCATAGCAAGAGATTCAATTCAAAACTGCATATCATGGGTCTTGTTGGGACCGGCAACGTCCACTCGTCAATTGAACACTTTTATGCGCTCCTTAATTTTTGTGAGAAATATGAAGTGAGGGGCGTTAAATTACATCTTTTTACAGACGGTCGAGACACCCCGCCACAAGAAGCCGAAGTGGAGATTGCCAAAATCGATGAATATCTACATGAGGCAAAATTTGCCGAAATTGCAACGATCTCAGGGAGATATTATGCAATGGACAGGGATAGGCGTTGGGATAGAACAGAGAAGGCCTACAAGGCAATTGTGACGGGCAAAGGAGTTACGGCCAGAAGTGCCATTGAGGCGGTTAAGGGAGCCTATGCTAAAAGCCTGACCGACGAATTTATTGAACCCACCGTAATTGTCAATGCCGAAGGTCGACCGGTTGGAACTGTGGACAATGGAGATGCGGTAATCTTTTTCAATTTCAGAGTTGATAGGGTAAGACAGCTTACGATGGCTTTTGTGCTGGCAGAATTTGAGAAGCTGACTTCTTTCGAATTCGGCTACGCTCCAGGAACTGAGCTTGAAGAAGGAAAAGCAACATTTGCCAGAACCTTCAATCGTGAGAAGTGGCCCCAAAATCTACTCTTCGTAACCATGACCGAATACCATAAAAAACTGCCTGTTTCAGCCATCGCATATGGTCCTATTGTAGTTGAGAACTCTCTTGGCGACGTTCTTTCCCGGGCAAACATCCGTCAAATGCATATGGCCGAGTCCGAGAAAGAAAGATTTGTTACTTACTACTTTGACGGAATGCGAGAAATTAGAGTACCCGGAGAGGACGTTTTAATTGTTCCTTCACCCAAAATTGCAACTTACGACAAAAAACCCGAAATGTCGGTTTTTAAGCTGGTTGGCGAATTTAGGAAAGAGCTTGCAAAAGATATTTATCACTTTTTCTTAATTAATTTCGCAAATCCGGACATGGTAGCCCACACCGGAAATCTCAAGGCGTCAATTGCCGCAGTTGAGGCGGCAGATAAGGCTGTTGGGGAAATTCTTGAGATGGTTAAAGTTGTTAATGGGAATTTGGTTATTACAGCTGATCACGGTAATGCAGAAGAGCTAATAAGCTTTCCCACGACTTCATTTTTCTTTACCTCAAGCGAAGGGGGAGTAAATACCGAACATTCAAATAATCCGGTACCAGTTATCTTTGTAGTTCCCAGCATGGAGGGTAGGGTTATAAATCTTCCGCAAGGGGCACTATCGGATATTGCCCCCACAATTTTGAATTTAATGGGGTTAACTCCACCCACGTCAATGAAGGGAAGGAATTTATTTCAAGGTGCTTAAATGACAAATCAAATATTATTTTTCGGAACAATTTTTCTAACAGCCGTCCTTGGCCTGACTTTGGGGGCGGTGGCAATTTCTTTTAGAGAGCTCATTAAGAAATACTACACACTTAAAGAGCAGTACGAACGTGAAGTTAATGAGGCTAAAGCCAGAGAATCGGCTGTCGAGTTAGAAGCCAAAAAAATTGCAGACAGGATAGTAATTGATGCCCAAGCTAAAGCCCGAGCCATAATATCGGAAGCTGCTACTTATAGCTCCAAATCAAAGGAAGAGTTTTCTGCGGAAGTTAAACGAGCAACCAGTTCTCAAATGGCTAGCTTTGAAGCGGCGCTTTCTGAGGCAAAAAACCAAGCCGGGGTAACATTCGACAGCATTTCAAAAGAGGTCGGCAAAGAAGTTCAGGGCCAAATTGAGCTTTTAAGAAGCGCCCTTTCCTCCCAGATCGCAGCTTCCCAACAGGAAGCTAAAAAGGCTGTTTCTGATGCCTATAAACAGGTCGAGCTCGAGGTAGTAGCATACAGAAAGGTAAGAGAAAAACAGGTGGATGAGAGAATTTTTGAAGTTCTTGAGGACGTTACTTCAAAAGTGGTAGGCAAAGCGATGAGCTTATCTGACCACGAGGAATTAGTAGTAAAAGCCCTGGAGGAGGCAAAGAGCCAAAATGTACTCTGACTTACTAAGTCTTATTAGAACAAAGGAGGAGGCTTCAAAAACTGCCGAGCAGCTTGAAACTATCTTGGCAGCCCTTTATCAGAATTCTCCCGAAGCCCTAAATCTGGCCCTTTCAAAAAAAATCGATACAGAGCTTTCCCGGATACTTAAGGAAGCCTTTGACAAAGGAGTAGATAAAATAAAGTTCTTAAAAGGTGCGAAAGAGATTATAGGAGAGCTCAGGGAAATTACACTCACAATCGCATTTGAGCCGAGGGAGGAGACAAAAACACTACTCGCGGGTTGGGTCAGAGAAAATCTTGGGGAGGGAGTAATAGTTGAGCTTAAAAAAGACGAGAAAGTTGTGGGAGGCGCAATAATAATATCTCAAGGAAATTACAGAGACTTTAGCCTTCGAACAAAAATTAAAGAATTTTTTAAGACTCAAAGAAATGAGCTTGCAATTTTCCTTAAATGAAAGATCTTTCCTATTACCTTGAAAAGGCTCAGGAAATTGGATTTGTAGAACAAATAATCCATTCGGTCATCTATGCCAGTGGGTTACCTAAGGTTCGACCTTATGAGCTCGTGGTCTTTGAAGGGGGGCAAGTTGGCCAAGTAATTTCTCTTAGCGAGGACTTGGTTGAGATACTCCTTTTATCCAAGGTAAACGTCAGGGTTGGGGAGAAAGTTGCACGAACTGAAACGTATCTGACCGTGGGAGTTGGAGAAGCCCTTCTAGGAAAGACCGTCGACGCATTAGGCAATTTAATTTCAGGTAGAACCCCCAAAACTGCACTTTCCCAAAGGCCACTTGTTACCACGCCTCTGGGTATTGGTTATAGAAAAAATATTGACAAATCTTTTGAGACAGGGGTATCGATAGTGGACTTGGCAATTCCTTTGGGAAAAGGACAAAGGGAGCTCGTAATAGGAGATAGGAAGTCAGGGAAAACTCTTTTTTTACAGCAAGTTGTCCTGACCCAGGCCGCCAAAGGCACAATTTGTATTTATGCCTCGATCGCTAAGAGATGGTTTGATACAGTAAGTACTGCACAGTTTTTCAGAAATTACGGCGTAGAAAAACAGGTCATAATGGTTGTCTCAGGTCCCGCGGAGGCCCCGGGGCTGGTATTTATGACTCCCTATACAGCCATGACTATTGCAGAGTATTTCCGGGACCAAGGCAAAGACGTTTTGGTGGTACTTGATGATATGACTGCACACGCTAAGTACTACCGCGAAATTACCCTTGCAGCCCGTAGATTTCCTGGAAGAAGCTCCTACCCGGGAGACATCTTTTTTGTACATTCCAGGGTTCTTGAGCGGGCCGGAAACTTCGTCAAAGGCTCGATTACCTGTTTACCTGTAGCTGAAACGGTTTTTAGAGACTTTTCCGGCTACATTCAAACAAACTTGATGTCTATGACAGACGGGCACATATTCTTTGACGGCGATCTATTTAATCAAGGAAGGAGGCCCGCCATAAATGAATTCTTGTCGGTTACCCGAGTAGGACTTCAAGCTCAAACCCCTTTGGTTCGCGATATAAATCGAGAAATTACCCGTTTCATGCTCTACTTTGACAAGTTGAGGCAATATATGCACTTTGGAAGTGAGCTTTCTCAAGAAACGAGGCGAGCAATAGCTCTCGGGGAGAGAATTGTTGCATTTTTTGACCAGGCGCCAGACATGATTATCCCCTTGAACGTAAGCACCATAATTCTAGCCGCCCTCTGGGCTGGTTTTTGGAAAGAAGTCGACCTCACCATAATGAAAAACCAAATGAATTCACTCCTTGCCTACTATCTCAAGGATCAAAATTATCAAAAAAAGATAGAGAAAATGATTGCGGCGTCAAATAGCCTTTCCGCACTTTCCGCACTTCTAAAAGACCAGGAAAAGGTGATATCAGAGGCAGTAGGTGCTCCAGAAAGGGGATAAAAGCTCTTATGCTAGATGAAAGGTCAATAAAAGCAGAAATAGCCCAAATAGAGGGCTTAGAGACCCTTGTTAGGGCCTATGGAGAGGTTGCCTCCGTGAGAATGAAAAAAACCAGGGATTCGGTTCTTGCCAACAGGGATTTTCTTACAGAACTTTCTCAAGTTTTTGACGAAGTGAGGATTTCATATGCGGAAGAGGTTAGCGAGCTTACAAGACGGATGGGATTAAAAAGGCGCGGAAAAGTAACATTTCTTGCCCATAATGGAAAGGTGGTTTCGGTTCTCCTTTCGGCGAACACGGGTCTTTATGGAGAAATAGTTCAGTCGACTTTTAACCTCTTTATGGCTGAGGTCAGAAAGAACCTTAGCGAGGTAACGATTGTAGGCAAACACGGGCTAGGGCTTTTTTTGGGAGAAGAAAAAAACCGGCCATATTCATATTTCGATCTTCCCGACGATAGGGTCGAAACCAACCAACTATCAAACCTGGTTAAACACATTGTCCAGTATGAAGAAATACACGTCTTTTACGGCAAATTTGTAAGTGTCATTAAACAGGTGCCCACGACATTCGAAATATCGGCAGAAATAACTCTTCCGGCTGAGGGGTCAAAAAGTGTAACAAAGTATATCTTTGAGCCGTCACTAGAGAAGATTTTAATGTTTTTCGAAACAGAGATATTCGCTTCACTCCTTGAGCAGGTGGTTCGAGAAAGCTTGCTCGCCAAATACGCCTCAAGAGTTTTGGCCATGGATAGGGCGGACGGGAATATCAAGGAAGAGCTTACAAAACTGGTATTTGAAAAGTCTCGCATTAACCACAGAGTCTTAAATAGAAAACAATTAAATTCCCTAACAGGGATTGCCATTTTTGAGAGTTATTATGGATAATCACGGAAAGGTAACTGCAGTGCGCGGTCAGGTTATTGAAGTTTTCTTTGAAGGAGAAAAACCGGCCATCAAGGACGTTTTGACCTTCGAAGAAGACTCTTCGGTCAAGGTTGAGGTATATAGTTCATCGCGGGAGGATTCCTTCTTCTGCCTGGCCTTAACCGGCGTTGAAAAACTCTATAGGGGAGCCAAGATGGTTAATACCGGAAAACAAATACTTTTTCCCGTTGGGGAGGCGCTTCTAGGACGTGCTGTAAACATATTTGGTGCGCCCTACGACACTCTCGGACCTATTAAGACAACCGACTCCATGCCGATTCACAAAATACCTACAACAGGAGCCAGGGTAAGTTTGGAAACTAAGCTTATTGAAACGGGAATTAAGGTAATTGATCTTTTTGCGCCGCTTCTCTCCGGGGGCAAAATGGGTCTTTTTGGAGGTGCTGGGGTAGGGAAAACTATGCTCCTCACCGAAATTTTACACAATGTTGTGGCCAAGGAGGCTAATTTTGTCTCAGTCTTTGCCGGAGTCGGAGAAAGAACTAGGGAAGCGCTTGAGCTTTATCAGGCCTTGAAAGAGAGCAAAGTTCTTCCATCATCAACTCTAATTTTCGGCCAGATGGGTGAATCCCCGGCAGTTAGATACTTATCTGCTTTCTCGGCAGCAACCTTGGCAGAGTATTTTCGAGACAAGGCGGGCAAGGACGTTCTTTTCTTTATCGACAATGTTTTTAGATTTGCCCAAGCAGGAAATGAAATCTCGGTTTTAACAAACACTCTTCCATCTGAAGACGGTTATCAGGCCACCCTTGAGAGTGAAATAGCCTCATTTCAAGAGAGGTTAGTTTCGGGGGAGGAAAAGGCTGTTTCGGCAATTGAAGCCATTTATGTTCCGGCAGATGACCTTCTGGACCACGCGGTACAGACGATATTCCCATATCTTGAAAGCGTGGTGGTTCTATCAAGAAATGTATATCAGGAGGGGCTACTTCCCGCAGTTGATATACTCTCTTCTACCTCAACGGCAATCGAACCAAGAGTAGTTGGTAAGATGCATTTTGATATAAATAGGATGGCCAAAAACCTTTTAAAACAAGCAGCTGGTCTTGAAAGAATAGTTTCTCTGGTTGGAGAGTCCGAACTTTCTAAAGATGATCAAATCATCTATCACAGGGCAAGAAAACTAAAAAATTTTATGACCCAAAGATTCTTTGTAGCTCAAAGCCAAAGAGGGGAGAAAGGATCCTTTATTCCCTTGCAGACGACGCTCGCCGATACGGCTTCCATTTTGGAAGGTAAATATGATTTAGTTCCCGAGGAAAAGTTTCTATTTATCGAAAGCGCTAAAAGCCTAATCAAAGTATGAAACCACAAGGATTATATTTGAGAGTAAGAAATAGGGAGCAGTTGGTATTCGATGGTCCGGTGAAGTCTGTAACTTCCTTTAATGAAAAGGGGGAATTTGATGTATTGCCTCAACACGCAAATTTTATTTCCCTTGTTAGAAGATTTTTGGCTTTTCGGGATACTGCCAACCAAAAAAGGGAAATAAGGCTAGATTCTGCGATAATGAGGGTCATAAGAGGCTACGTCGACGTTTATCTGGGCATAAAGAAATGATTTTCCGCATATAAGCGGAAGAAAAATGTTCGCGGAAATCAAATGTTATTAGACAGTTTTAACGAGAGGCATTATCGACAAAAAACCCGTGGAAAAAGTGGCAATATTATTTACCGGCAAAATTTTATAGGTTAGCCTTTTTGAGGATTATCAGTTAAGACCCTAGAGTGCCAGACATATAAATTGCTCTTTATAACCGATTTCGCGGCTTAAAAAGATTTTTAGGCAAAAAACATATAAGTATTTATAGTTAGCAATTAAAATTCTGAGGCTATTTAGGTTATCTCTTAATATTTTCCGCAAAGGTGTGAAAAAGAATTATTACAGCAAAATTATTAACTTAAAAGGGCATGCGGATATTATCGAAATCGAGGCTACCTTGAGTGAAAATGCCAGTGAAAACTAATATTTGGAGTTTTTTTGAATGTTGATATAATTACCCGATATGCAAAACAAAAAAGTATATAACCCGAAAGATATAGAGGAGAAGTGGCAGAAAGTTTGGGATGAGAAAAAAATATATTCTCTTGATTTAAAGGGAGCCGGGAAACCCTTTTACAATCTAATGATGTTTCCATATCCATCGGCCGAGGGGCTTCATGTAGGGAACACCTACGCCTTTGTAGGGGCAGACATTTTCGGGCGATTTACGCGCATGCAGGGCTTTGACGTTTTTGAACCAATTGGCCTAGACGGATTTGGTATCCATTCAGAAAACTATGCGCTGAAAGTTGGAGAGCATCCGGAAAGCCTCGCTAAAAAGACTAAAGAAAGATTTTATAAGCAACTCAGGGCTATTGGAAATTCTTTCGACTGGACAAGAACTTTGGAAACTTATGATCCAGATTATTATAGATGGACACAGTGGATTTTTGTCAGAATGTTTAAAGCAGGTCTGGCATATCGCAAGAAAGCTAAGGTCAATTGGTGTCCTTCTTGTAAGACCGTTCTGGCAGACGAGCAAGTTATTGCAGGCAAATGCGAAAGGTGTGGGACGGAAGTTCACGAAAAAGAACTCGAGCAGTGGTTTTTTAGACAAGCAACGGGAGTTAGACCCGATGGAACAGCCTACCCAGACTGTCTACTTGCTAATTTAGATAAGATCGATTGGAGCGAGAAGGTAAAGATTGCCCAAAGAAATTGGATAGGTCGCTCCGAGGGTGCTTTGATTAAATTTGAACTAGTTGGAATTCCCGGGCAGGCTGATAAGAAGCATTCTTTAGAAGTTTTTACAACAAGGCCGGACACGCTTAACGCGGCAACTTTTCTTGTAGTTTCCCCTGAACTTGCTCGAGACTGGATAGAAATAGGATGGAAAGCGTCAGAGAGTGTCAGAAATTACATTAAAGAAGCAATTTCTATGCGCGGGGAGCAAAAAAGTGAGGGAGAGAGGCAAAAATCAGGAGTATTTTCCGAGTTCTCTGCAATAAATCCCCTAACTCAAGAAAAAATCCCAGTATGGGTTTCCGATTACATTCTGGCAGACTACGCTACTGGAGGAATTATGGGGGTTCCAGCTCATGACGAGCGCGACAAGGAATTTGCCGAGAAGTTTGGGCTTGAGATTATAAACAAAGTACCCGATAAGACTCTCCGGAAAAAGATTGAAGAAAAAGGATGGGGAAGGCCCCACGTTGTTTATCACTTGAGAGATTGGCTTATATCAAGACAAAGGTATTGGGGTCCTCCAATACCCATGATTTTCTGCGAAAGCTGCGCTAAAGAGGCAAAAGGCGAGAGGCAGGATATGCCTGGTTGGTATTCCGCCCCCGAGAATGATTTGCCGGTTAAGCTTCCATATGTTGAGAATTACCAACCGAGGGGTACGGGAGTTTCTCCTCTGGCACTCGATGCAAATTTTTACAACGTTAAATGTCCGGGCTGCGGCAAGGAGGCAAGGCGAGAAACTGACGTTTCTGATACGTTTTTAGACAGCGCTTGGTACTTCCTTCGATATCCCAGTCTTGGTTATAAAGATGCGGCTTGGGATCCTGAAATTACTAAAAAATGGCTTCCAGTTAACATGTATATCGGGGGAGCGGAGCACGCCGTGCTTCATCTCCTATATTCGCGCTTCTTGGCCATGGTTTTTAAAGATTGGGGACTGACCGACTTTGAAGAACCATTCACTCGTTTTTACGCCCACGGACTTCTGATTAAAGAGGGAGCAAAGATCAGTAAATCGAGGGGTAATATCATTGTTCCTGACCAATATATTGAAAAATACGGGGCAGATACTCTGAGGATATATCTTATGTTTTTGGGCCCATATGACGCAGGCGGAGATTTTAGAGATACGGGAATAGAAGGAATGCAGAAGTTTCTTAACCGGGTTTGGGCCCTCTATTTTGAATATAGAGATTTAATTTTAGAAGAGGAAAAGGATGCCAGAGATATATTGGTCAAAATGCATCAAACTATAAAGAAAGTGACCGAAAACATACAAAATTTACGCTACAACACTGCAATTTCTGCTATTATGGAATTTGTTAATCTCCTTTACGAAAAAGTGTCTGTTTACCCTAAGCCCGAGGTGAATAACAAAACAATTAGGTGTGCCGAGTGGAATGAGGCCCTAAGGAATCTAGTACTACTTCTTTCTCCTTTTGCTCCACATATGACCGAGGAACTTTGGTTTGAGGTACTTGGAGAAAAAACTTCAATTCATATATCCAACTGGCCTAAATTTAATCCCGAGTTTGTAGATGAACCCGAAATTATTCTAATAATCCAAGTAAACGGCAAAGTGAGGGGAGAGCTGAGGCTGGATCGTGATTCGGGAAAAGACGAAAACAAGGTAGAGAAATTGGCTAGGGCCGACCAAAAGATCGCAAAGTGGCTTGAAGGAAAGAGTATCAAGAAAACAGTTTTTGTACCTCAAAAGCTCATAAACTTCGTAATTTAGCCTCAAATATTTACAATTTAAATTTATGGTATATATTTGGGGAATTATGGAAGAATTCCTCACAAAAAACCGGCTGCCATTGGGGATTTTCTTTGCAGGCCTCTTAGTCCTCGCCCTAGGTATTTTTACCTTAAAAGGGAACTTTGTATCTTCAGATAAAATTGAAGTCCTAGAAGAGACTACGGAAGGTGTAGCAAATGATTTTCTGATAGTTGAGGTAGCGGGTGCAGTTACCTCTCCCGGCGTTTATAAACTGCCGGCCGCTTCTCGGGTAGACGACGCGCTAATTGCCGCCGGGGGACTTAGTCTAAGTGCCGATAGAAATTGGGTCGATAAAACTATTAACAGGGCGGCCCTTATTACCGACGGACAAAAAATTTACATACCTACAACTGATGAGCAGTTAAAGGGGGCGAGTGCTAACAATTTAGGAGTATATCAAACTGGTACATCGACTCAGGGGAGTGGTCTAGTCAATATTAACGAAGCATCCCAAAATGAGCTAGAAGCCCTCAATGGAATTGGCCCTGTTTACGCCCAGAAAATCATTGAACAACGTCCTTACTCAAACATAGAGGAGTTGGCGTCTAGAAAGGTAATTCCTCAGTCGACCTACGAAAAGATAAAAAATGATATATCGGTTTTTTAATGAAATACTTCATATGGTTTTTCTTAATTTTGGTATTAACCCTTCGCCTAATAACGTATAACCCCAAGTTTTCCGAAGGACAAAAAGTTAGAATTTCTGATACCGTTTCCTCAGAACCAATTAAGTATTCTTACTACCAAGGATTTAATCTCCAAGGACTAAAAATTTATTTGCCCTCTTACCCGGAAGTCTCTTACGGCGACTTTGTAATTATCGAGGGAGTTGTCGAGGGGAGGGAGTTAAAAAATCCTCTATTAATAGAAAAGAAAGAGGGTCGGGGAGTACTTTATAAACTGAGAGAAAAACTTTTGGGAAATTTAAGAAAAGCACTTCCCGAACCCCACTCTTCCTTACTTGCAGGAGTTACCTTGGGAATAAAAAGTGGAATGCCCTCTTATTTTTGGGAAGCGCTAAAAAGTACCGGTACGGCCCACGTTGTTGTAGCCTCGGGAATGAATGTAACCCTGGTTGCCTCCTTTTTAATAGGGCTCCTTACTATTTTCCTTCCCAGAGGCAAGGCAATTGTCATGGCCATTTTCGGAGTCTGGTTTTATGCTCTCATTTCTGGATTCGATGCCCCAATAATAAGAGCGGCAATAATGGGTAGTATTGCCTTTGTTGCCCAAAAAGTAGGAAGGTTAAATTATGCTTGGCGAGGACTGGGAATTTCCGCCCTCCTCATGCTTATTGTCAAGCCAAACTGGATAACTGATCTCGGTTTTATCCTTTCTTTTTTGGCAACGGCTTCGATCCTCGCCTTTGAACCGAAACTTGAAAAGACTTTCTCTTTCTTGCCCAAAGTGATAAAGGAAAACTTTGCCACTTCTCTCGCCGCCCAAGTTGGAGTAGCGCCTGTAATATTTTTGACTTTTGGCCAATTTAATATTCTCTCTCCTTTAATAAACACAGCCATTGCTCCTACAATTGCGCCAATGACTATGATTGCCGGGGTAGGAAGTCTCGTTGGGCTCCTTATTCCCGACCTGGGAAAAATTTTGCTACTTTTGACAATTCCCTTGACGAGTTATTTTATCGGAGTGGTTAAACTATTTGCATGAAGAGTATCTGGAAATATATCTTTGGGATTATCGGGCTAAGCTTCCTGGCCCTGGTTCTTGCGGGGTCTTCGGCTTCTGACGATAAACTTCACCTAATTAGCTGTGATGTAGGCCAGGGAGACGCCATTCTCGCGGTTTACAAAGGCAATCAAATTTTAATAGACGGAGGACCGGATAGAAGAGTTCTTGACTGCTTAGCAAAATATATGCCTTTTTGGGACAAGAAAATTGAGTTAGTGATTCTCACCCATCCACAGGACGACCATTACGGGGGGCTCGTTGAGGTATTTCGAAGCTATGAAGTGGGTACTTTTGTTGCCAACCAAGTTGACTCAAGTACCGCAGGGTATAGGGTTTTAAAAAACCTAGTAGAGGCTAGCGGGGTGAGGGTAGTCAATCCTACTGATAACACTTCTTTTAGATTGGGATTGTTATATTTAGATATAGTTCACCCATCGAGCGCCTTGGCAGACGATAATAAAGCGAAAACTGGTAAAGGAGTACTCGGAGCATTTACTTCTTCAAGGGACCTAAACGATTATTCAGTCGTGGCTATTTTGAGCTTGGGGGAATTTAACGCTCTTTTAACGGGTGATATTGGTCCAAATCTTATCCCGGAAATATTGGCAAGGGGTGAGATAGACGACGTTGAATATATCAAGGTGCCTCACCACGGAAGTAAAAATGGATTGACACAGGAACTACTTGAGAGAAGTAAGCCCGAAGTGGCTGTTATTTCAGTCGGAAGGAACAATCGATATGGCCATCCCCATGAGGAGGTGCTAAAGATGTTAAGTGATGAAAATATTAAAACACTGAGAACTGACGAGTTGGGAGACGTTGAAATAGAAACAGACGGTGACACTTACTCAATTAAACAATAATTATTTACGCCTGGGGATTTGTGGTTGAAGTTCGCCGTTTTCAACCAATCTACAGCTGTTAAGCTGATCTACTTTGGCAAGCTTACTTACCCAATTCATATTTGCGGCGTCAATGATTTCGGGATCATCAGATCGTAAGGACGCTAGGTATTTCTTCTGACTCCAATGCTTGTCTCCTGCTGCCTGTTTAAGGATTTTTCTAGCTATTGGCATTAGTTTACAGTGATAGTCGCAATTTCGTCTTAGGTCGACTAAGCAAGGATATCCGGCTCTAGCTTCGGGTGGCATACGCGGATTTTATCACCGATTATGTAAAAAATCCAAATAAGTTGTAAAATTTAAATATGCGAGATACGGTAGTTTTAGCCATTAAAAAGGCAACAGGGTTTGGGGAATCCCTCCTTGAAGCCCCTGAGATTGAGGTCCACGGTGACTACTCTACAAATGTAGCCATGGTTTTGGCCAAGAGCCAGGCCAAAGACCCCCGGGATTTGGCGGGAGAGTTGGTGGATAAGCTTAAAAGAGATCAAGAACTTTTAAAAATCGTTGCCAAAATCGAAATGGACGGACCTGGATTTATCAATTTCTGGCTTTCTCAAGAAGCACTCCTTGAAAACCTTAGAGAGGTTAATGAGAAAAAGGAAAGTTACGGCTCATCCGAAGTTGGAAAAGACAAAAATGTAGTTGTCGAGTATTCATCTCCCAACATCGCCAAACGTTTTGGTGTAGGTCACCTTCGCTCAACCGTCATTGGCCAAGCTCTTTATAACCTTTATAGATTTTTAGGCTATAAGGTAGTTGGTGATAACCACACCGGGGATTGGGGAACGCAGTTTGGAACTCTCCTTTACCAAATCGATTCTAAGAGGTTAGATGCGGCAAAGTTGACAATAGATGAGTTAGAGGATCTGTACGTCAAGTTTAATTCTGAAGCTAAAAATGACGAAAAGCTTTGGGACGAGGCAAGGGCTTACTTCAAAAAATTAGAAAGTGGAGACGCCAAAATAAGAGATATCTGGAAGAGCCTAGTTTCAATTTCTCAGAAGGAGTTTGACAGAATTTATGAACTTCTTGGTGTCAAAATTGATAATTCCTACGGTGAGAGTTTTTATGAAGATGAGGTGCCAAATGTAGTCGAAGAAGTAAGGTCTAAGGGACTATCAAAAAAGAGCGAGGGAGCCGAGATAATAGAATTTAATAATATGCCTCCCGCTATGCTTATTAAAAGTGACGGGACCTCCACTTATTTCACCAGGGATTTGGCAACCATTAAGTTTAGAAAAGGCGAGTGGGAACCTGAATTAATTATTTACGAAGTCGGTAGTGATCAAACACTGCATTTTCGTCAGGTATTTCAAACTGCAAAACTTCTTGGGTGGGATGACAAGATACATTACGAGCATGTTGCACATGGTTTGATACGTTTTCCCCATGGCAAAATGTCGACCAGACGTGGGGAAACGGTCAACCTTGAGGATGTTTTAGAAGAAGCAATTGCAAGGGCAAAGGGAATAATTGATAAATCTGAAACGGGAAGAGGTTTAACCAGTTCTGAGAAAGAAAAGGTTGCGAAATCGGTAGGGATAGGAGCGGTAAAATATTTTGATCTTACGCACCATCCGTCATCTGATATTATTTTTGATTGGGAGAAGATTTTTGTCTTGGAAGGCAACTCCGCCCCCTATCTTCAATATAGCGTTGCAAGAACAAATAGCGTTTTACAGAAATCGGGTAAATCCACTCAAAAAATCGGGGAACTGAAAACCGATAAGTTGAATTCCGAAGAACTCTCAGTGCTTCGCACTTTACCCCGATTTTCTGACGTAATAGTGGATAGTGCCAAAAATTACTCACCCAACCTTCTGACAAATTATTTGTTTGACCTCGCCCAAAAATACAACAACTTCTATAACCAACACAGAATTATTGGAGGGGAAAACGAAGAAATGAGAATTGCATTAACAGCTGGAGTAGGAGTTGTTCTTAAAAATGGCTTAGGAATACTAGGGATTGAAACTCCCGAGAAGATGTGATTACTCCAATAGCCTTGCGGCGACCAGGAAATAGATAGTTACAGAGAGGAGGTCCTGAACTATGGTTGCAATTGGACCGCTAGCATTGGCTGGATCAAGGTTAAGCCTTCTAAAAAGTATTGGAAGGATGATTCCAGTAAATATTGAAGATTCGATTGCAAAAAACATCGAAAGAGTAACCGCCAGGCTTAAGTTGGAATCGCCGTGTAAAAAGAGAATTATTACATAAAGTCCGGCTGCCAAAATTACTGCCATTATGGTGACTATTACGAACTGTTTGAGGAAGTATTTAAAGAAATTTATGCCTTTGTGGATTGCGATATCCCTTATTACAAATGATTCCATCTGTGTTCCTACGGCGTCTGAGATATAAACTACAAGTGGGATAAATGAGGCTAGAAGGAGGTTTTTAGTGAGCGTAGTTTCGAAAGCTCCAATGATTTGGGCGGCTAAAAGCCCACCAAGAAGGCCCAAGACAAGCCAAGGGAGCCTGTGGCGTACCGAAGTACCCACTTTAAGGCGCATTATATTGTCTATCCGCTCGTCTACCGGTTTTTGGGGGTCCACAACTTAAATATAGGGAGAAGTGAATTAATTGACAATACTCCCTTTAATTTAGCTCTAATTTGTCGTAACATAGCGGGAAGCAATAAATGAAATATAGTCTTTCAGTTCTTCCCAACGGGCTTAGAGTTTTGTCTGTTCCCATGCCCCAGCTTGAATCGGCAACCGTAACGGTTTGGGTCAAGACCGGCTCCCGTATGGAGAATTCCAAAGTTAATGGAATTTCCCACTTCTTAGAGCACATGATTTTTAAGGGAAGCAAAAAAAGGCCGTCGGCCAAAGAGATATCTGAGGCTGTGGACGCAATAGGAGGAGAGTTTAATGCGAATACCAATAAGGATTGGACTAATTTCTATATAAAGGCGAGAGCCACCCACCTTGAGACTGCTTTTGACGTATTAGCCGATATGGTCTTAAACCCAATTCTTGCTAAAAAAGAGATAGAGAGGGAAAAAGGGGTAATTGTGGAAGAAATTAGGATGTATGAAGATACCCCAATGGTTAAAATAAGCGACGTTTTTGAACAGCTAACATTCTCCGGTAGCTCTCTCGGTTGGGATATAGCCGGGAATGAGAAAACAGTAAGAAGTATAAAAAGAAATGATTTCGTTCGATATAGAAAGATTCATTATCATCCTAAAAATATGTTGATTACTGTGTCAGGGGCAATTAACCCGAAAGACATTCTTTCCTTGGCAAAAAGATACTTCGGGGGGCTTAACGGTCAAAATTCAAAGGTTTTGGATATTGAGCCATTCAAAGTGAGTCAAGATAAGCCCAGGGTTAAGCTTCGCACAAAAAAGATTGAACAAGCTCACTTTATTCTGGGATTTTTAGGAAATGGGCGTAGCTACCCCGGAAAATTCGCCGAAATGATGCTTACCACCATTCTAGGTGGGGGAATGAGCTCAAGACTCTTTATTGAGGTCAGGGAAAGAAGGGGCCTTGCTTACGCTGTAAAAACCTGGCCTGATAGATACCAAGAAGTAGGCTATATTGGTAACTATGCTGGAGTAGACGTTGCAAGAGTAGACGAGGCAATATCGGTAATTTTAGAGCAGCTATATGGACTGGCAAGCAAAAAGTTTCCAATCACCAAAAAAGAACTTTTAATAGCAAAGGAATATTTGAAAGGACATCTGGCTCTCGCTCTTGAGGATACAAAAGACGTCAGTGGTTTTTTTGGCGAGCAGGCCATTTTTCTTAAAGAGGTTTTAACTCCAGAGGAAGTATTTGCTAAAGTAGATAGAGTTACAGCCGATGAAGTCGTTGGGGAGGCTAAAAAGCTATTTGTGCCTCAAAAGCTCAATTTAGCCATAATAGGGCCTTATGATGATGACGAACGCTTTAGAAAACTAATTTAATAACATTATGAAAAAAATTAAGGCACGCCCAGATATTTTTAAAGAAACCACCGTAGTTTTAGTAAAACCTGATGGGGTTAGACGTGCTTTGGTCGGAGAAATCCTGGGCAGATTCGAAAAAGTTGGGCTGAAAATTGTGGCAATGAAGCTAATTTGGGTAGATAGGGATAGGGTAGCAAAGCACTACAAGGACGAGAAAGAATATCTAACGAGCGTAGGGAAAAGAGCGCTTGCCGACTACGAAAAATTCGGTTTTGATCCTGGAGAGTCTTTGGGAACTTCCGACGCTTATAAAATAGGTCAAATGGTGCGGATGTGGAATATGGACGCCTTAACAGACGGGCCGGTTGTGGCATTACTTTTAGAAGGAATAAATGCAATTGAAATCGTGCGTAAAATGACTGGTGCAACAAATACAACCGAAGCCATACCGGGAACTATTAGGGGAGATTTCTCAGCCGATACTCCTGTTTTGGCTACTCTGGAAAAGCGTCCGGTCAGAACAATAATTCACTCTTCTGGAAATAGGGAAGAAGCAGAGTTTGAGAAGAAGCTCTGGTTTAAAAGAAACGAAATTTACTCCTACTAAATAGGTCGGGGTGCTGGGAATTGAACCCAGTATCTCCACGTCCCGAACGTGGCGTGGTACCGATCCACTACACCCCGTT
>Ga0209518_1001672_pt1 | contig 22918 bp, 21 predicted proteins | sample RifGroB1_FD_183993 | JGI IMG/M metagenome (GOLD analysis project Ga0209518, IMG submission 183993) | Groundwater microbial communities from Rifle, Colorado, USA - Groundwater B1 (SPAdes) (version 2) | ecosystem: Environmental > Aquatic > Deep subsurface > Groundwater | place: Rifle, Colorado...
TCTGGTTTATGAAAAAGAAAAAGACTCTCTTCTGGAGCGTTGGGAAGAACACAGTAAAATTTTAGAAAAAAAACTAAAAGAGTGCTCTTTGATATTTCATCCTGAATACGAAGTATTTTTTTCTGCCTATGGTGTCGGCGGTAGTTATCAATTGCCAAATTTGTTTATTGTTAATGCCAAAAGAAAATATCAAATTGGCGTTCTTAGGACAGTAATCCACGAGATCATTCATCTGGCGATTGAAGAGGATATTCAAAAATATGGAATTGAGCATTGGGCAAAGGAGCGAATTGTCGATCTCACTTTTGAAAAATTCTTTCCCGAATTAGTCAAAAAACAAAATATCTTAATACCCACAGAGAAAATAGACAACATTTTTACCGAACATTATCCAAATATGGAAGAAACATTATCTTTATTATCCAAAGACAATCAGAAATATAGTTAAAGTTATGAAAATACATTTACTAACAAAAAACGAAGGTAAGCTAAAAGCCGCCAGATCAACCTTTGATAAATATGAGATTGAATTACTTCCTGTCGATAAGGAATACCCTGAAATACAAGCTGAGTCCAGCCTAGAAATCGCTCGCCATAGTGCGGTGCAAGCGGCAAGAGATTTAAATTCACCAGTTATAAGAGAAGATCACAGCCTTTTTATCGAGGCACTAGGTATTCCTGGGCCGTATATGAATTATGTAGAAAAGAAAATTTCCGCTGATAAAATATTAGAAATCATCGATTTTTTGGGAAACAGAAACGGCTGGTTTGAAGTGTCGACAGTTTATGCCGAGCCAGATGGAAAAACTTTTGAGTACACATTTAAAGTGCCAATGACTTTTGGAAAAGAATCTAAGGGGGAGAATCCTAGAGGGTGGAATGGTTTAATTCGATTGCAAGGAGAAACCAGAGCTATCACAGAATACCCGGAGGAAGAACGCCTTCATATTTGGAATGAAGGTTATGAAGCAGTCGCAAAGTATCTAACACTGGGATAACGGAAAAAACTTATATCAAAGATTAATTTTGATTGTTTAATTTGCCTGATTTTTTAAATATTCATTTATTAAGCTAACATCTCGCGCATCCTTCTCTCTCGTACCAAGTTTTTTATAGTGAAGGATAATTTTGAGATTAACATAGCGTCTTCCTCCAAAAACATCGGCAGTTTCAATTTGTTCTGTCGTAGAATATTTTCTCTCTAAATCATTTTCCCAATTTCCCAATATCTGAATATTACCAATTTCTATACTATCATTATATGAAAGATGGTGAACAGAATATCTTTTTGATAGTTCTTTCCAGAGATTGTCAGAAACAATTATATCTATATCACCAGCTTCTCTTATATTTCTTATCGCTAGTGGGCCAGATGAAGTAATAGCATACTGATTACTCGGCAGGTTTAAAGCGTCTAAATCCTCTAGCATTCTTTGAAAATTGGACATGATAATATTATACGTCTTTATTGATTAAAACCAACAAAATCAGGCTGTTTTTATCTAAAATTTAATGATGGCTGTTGAAGAGGATTGTAGTACAAAGATCGCCGTGACAATCCTAACTCTCTGGCCCGAAGAGTTTTGGGGGTCTCGCCACTCAACCTCACTTCTTTTTTTGGTTTCCGATAGCTTGAGAGTGATCTCATCCACCAGCTTTAGCAGTTATTCGTTTTTACGTTTCAATTTGATATTTTCTGATATCGTTAGTCCGCCATCAACTTCTTAACTTCACGAGCGATTTTTTGTCTTTTCATATGCTTGTATATTAACTAGTAATGATACAAGGTCAACGTGCAATTTTTGGGGTCCGGGCCAGTTGATTAGTTCAAATAAATGTACTAATATGAACTTTATGTTGGATAACACAAAAGAAAAAGATAAATTTACTGAGAAAAAAATAACCAGTAGATTTGAAGATTATTCTCAGTGGTACTTAGATATTATTGAAGCGGCTGATTTAGCCGACAGTAGCCCAGTACGAGGTTGTATGATAATAAAGCCTTATGGTTATGCAATTTGGGAGAAAATTCACGATATTCTAGATAAGAAATTTAAACAACATGGTGTCCAAAATGCCTATTTCCCGCTGTTCATTCCTCAAAGTTTTTTAATAAAAGAAGCTAAACATGTCGAGGGTTTTGCAAAAGAAGTCGCTATTGTAACCCACCATCGTCTAGAAAGTGATGGTCAAGGAGGTTTAAAACCTGCCGGTGAATTATCTGAACCGTTAATCATTCGCCCAACTTCTGAGACAATAATCTACGATACTTTTTCTCGATGGATTCATTCTTACCGTGATTTGCCGTTGTTGATTAACCAGTGGGCAAACGTTGTCCGTTGGGAGATGCGGACACGTCCCTTTCTTCGTACTACCGAATTTTTATGGCAAGAAGGACATACCGCTCACCAGACCAAAGAAGAAGCTGAGCAAATGACGCTAAAAATGATAAAAGAGTATCAAGATTTTTCGGAGTCATACATGGCTTTACCGGTTATTCCTGGTCGTAAAACTGAAAGTGAAAAATTTGCTGGTGCCGACTACACAACTTGTATAGAAGCTTTGATGCAGGATGGTAAAGCCCTACAAGCTGGTACTTCTCACATGCTCGGCCAAAATTTCGCCAAGGCTTTTGATGTTGATTTTTTAAATGAAAAAGGTGAAATGGAATATGCCTGGCAAACGAGTTGGGGTGTAAGTACTCGACTAATTGGCGCTCTGATTATGGCCCATAGTGACGACAAGGGTTTAGTCTTACCTCCTAATTTAGCACCAATTTCTGCTGTCGTCGTCCCAATAGGTCAAGGGACGCCAGACTATGATCAGGTCTTTAATTTTGCAAAAGAATTGTCAGCAAAAATAAGTAAGGAGACTGGCTTGAATATTAATCTTGACGATCGTGATTTTCGCCCGGGAGAGAAATTCTTCTACTGGGAGAAGCGAGGAGTTCCTGTTCGGATTGAAATTGGACCCAAAGACTTAAAAAATAATTCTGTTGTTTTTGTCCGTAGAGACACAGGAGAGAAACTTTTTGTTTCTGCTCAAGATGTCGTGGTTAAGATTCAAGAAATTCTGATCAATATTCAAAAGAGTTTGTATGAGAAAGCTGAAAACTTTAGGAATGACAGTACTCGACAAATAGACAACTGGAACGAATTCAAGCAGATTATTGAAAAACAGGGGGGGTTTATCAAGGCTCATTGGTGTGGCGAAGCTGATTGCGAAACGAAGATTAAAGAAGAAACTGGTGCTACCATCCGATGTATACCATTTGATCAGAAAAAAGAGGAAGGAAAGTGTATTTTTTGCAGTAAGCCATCGAATGGCCGCGTTGTACTTGCAAAATCGTATTAAATTAAACTCCCCAACCCCCATTGAAGATTAAAGACGGTGCCTCATAACTTTTTATATATTTAAAACATTAATTTACTGTACTGTCAATATGGATAACAGTAAATATCTGTGGCAGTATTGGATTAGATTTCAACCCCATTTATGAAGTAAGACCCTTGACATAAAGATGGACAACCATGGAGTAATGGGAAGTTAGTAGCTGTTCCTCTCTTGTACCACGCTATAACCGAAAAGGAGATTCGCCATGAAGTTTTCGCGTTTTCACAAGGACCTGACCACCCTTAAAGCTCATCATTGGAAGTATTGGTTTGATCTATATGTCGGCTGTGTACATAATTGTTTGTACTGCCTTTATAGATCAGATCCGAGCTTTGGGCAAAGTGCCAAGGCAAATGGAATCTTGGTAAGCGACGTTTGCGAGTATCTTCGTGCAAAAAACGTGAACGAGAACGGAATTATTTATCTGGGGGCTACCTCGGATATTTATCAACCGATCGAAAAGAACGTGCAACGCACGAGACGGGTGCTTGAATATTTCTGTCAAGAAGACAGGCCAATAGTCTTGGCTACCAAGTCACCCCTTATTCTCCGAGACCTAGATCTTCTCCAGGATCTCGGCTCAAAAGGGTTAGTCGAGGTTTCGCTAACCGCCGTTGCGTTAGAGCAGGATTTTCTAAACATCCTTGAGTTGGGAGCCCCCTCCATGTCCGAGCGCCTTAAGGCCGCGGAAATAATGGTGTCAAAAGGGGTACCGGTATCTTATCACGTATCCCCCCTCATTCCTGGTTATCATGACAAAAAGGCGGCAACGACTTTTGTTAAGAAATTACGTGATACAGGGGCCGTTGGAATGTATTGTTGCATGCTAGGATTAAGGCCTGCTTATCAGGACGAGGTCTTGCAAGCCCTTTACTATTTCAATCAGGATTTGGCTTGCGCCATTAAAAGGACGTACTCGGGCAATGCCCATAACAATGCCCTTTCACCAGTCAAAGAGGTTGTGTACAGTGAGATGATGATGTGGGCAGAAATATGTGAGCGGGAAAAATTCGGTTTTTTCTGTGAACATATCCCAGCCTTGGATAGCAGTACGCGATCGGACGGAATATTCCGTTACAAGCTGCCGACCACGGGTGATCTTTACAGATACTTTGCTGGGCAACAAAAGACGTTATTGCTCAAAAGAGATTTGCTGGATCACCTTCAACAATTCCCAGCAGTCGATGACAAATATCTTGATTTGGTCTGCCGCGAATGGGATAATGGCAGATTATTTCAGGACACTTACTATCATCCATGTTGGGAAACTGGAGAGGTTACTTCTTACGTCTTGAAAGAAACCATAGACTTACACGTAGCAGAAGTCATGGTTTGTGATTGAGTAGTCAACCCTGATTTTCCGAGAAAGGATTTACGATGATGAAAACAGACAAGACTGACTTCCTGTTCGTTAGAACGGCAGGAGTAGAGTTGGCTAGGTATGGAATAAAAGGTACAGTTGAATCAAAACTGATTGAGCCATTGGGTATTGCTTACTGCACATCGTATCTCATGTCGCGCGGTTTTGATGCGGACGTGTATGATATTGCCTTAAAGCCCAATATTGGCCAGGCAGTTCAAAATATCCTCTTGCTACAACCTCTTGTTATCGGTTTTGCCGTACTCTACTCCCACATGCTGAAAGACGCCTATACTCTCATCACTCTCTTGAGGGATGGCGGGTATGATGGACACATTACTATGGGAGGAACTTACCCAACACTAAGTGCTGAGTACGTCTTAAAGACCTTTCCTCTGGTTGATAGTGTCGTCAGATCTGAGGGGGAGCTAGTTTGTAATAACCTATGCTCTGCCCTGAAAAGCCGAACGGCGTTGGAAGATATCCCAGGATTAAGTTATCGCAAGGGAGAACAGATTTTTCATAATCCTCCGGGGTATTTGATCCCGACCTTGGACAAGATGCCCAATCCAGTTCGCGATAACTTTGAGGAATATGGCAAGCATGGAGGAGTGATACAAATCCATTCCAGTCGCGGGTGTCACGCAAATTGCGGTTTCTGCGGCACGGCAGCCTTCTACCGTAAAGCGGAAGGACCAAAATGGAGAGCCCGCTCGGCTTCTCACAGTGTCGCCGAACTTGCTAGTCTTTTGAGCCGTTCTGTTACCAACGAAGTCTGGTTTACTGATGACAATTTCATCGGTCCCGGATCCATTGGCAATCAGCGAGCAATTGAGATCGCCGAAATCATCATTGAACGACGTCTTGACGTCAAGTTGGTAATCCAGTCGAGAGCAGACAATATCCAACTTCAAACAGTAAAGCGGCTGAAGCAAGCGGGGCTGAGGAAGATGTACATTGGAGTGGAATCCGGGGATCAACGTCATCTTGACTCTTATAACAAAAGAGTTTTGGCAGATCAAAATGTCCAAGCTTTAAAGTTATTAGAACAAGAAGAAGTCTTCGCCGAATTGGGCTTTATCGGCTTTGATCCTCTTACCACTCTGGAGGAATTTGGGGTTAATATCGCGTTTATGGAACAGATTTGCGGTAACAGCAAATTTATCCATCCATTTGCCTTTGACCTCTTGATTCCTTATCGCGGCACGCCCATCGCCTATGACCTACTGCAGAAAGGGCTAGCTGTCGAAGACGGATTCGACTTCCGCTCGGTTATTCAGAACCCATTGATATCCGAAGCATGTTCATGTGTTGATCATCTGCTAAACCGTTTTGGGGTTTTGACAGAATATATAAAATCTCTCATCATTCAAGACGGAACAACGATTCTTGCTCAGGAAGTAATCTTGAAGAAAAATCGATTGTTCATCTCGTGCTTGAAGAGGGTTTATAAAAATCTGTCCTGCACTTCCAAGACAATGGCTGATGAGATTAACTCGTACAATGACCAGGCTGTGGCTAATCTAGAAAGAGAGTTGGGCCTATCGACAAAATAGCACCTTAAGGCTTGTTTCTGCTGGTGAGACTCACCTGCATAGAAACTCAACGGGGCGTAGCATATTTAAAACATGCGACGCCCTTTTTCTTTTCCAGGAAGCCTCGTACTGTACTCAGGAGTGCGGGAGAAGGTCATTTATCTTAATAAAAATACTTACCGCATGGATTGCTATCTGGCCCGGACCCCAAAAATTGCACGTTGACCTTGTATCATTACTAGTTAATATACAAGCATATGAAAAGACAAAAAATCGCTCGTGAAGTTAAGAAGTTGATGGCGGACTAACGATATCAGAAAATATCAAACTGTCGGAAACCCAAAAAAAGAGACGAAGAAGTCCTACCTGTTGCTGATTGACGATCTGAGCCAGGAATATCCTGAGACAGCGAGACAACTTAAGGAGCTCTTCCGTCAAGAGATTGCCAGGTTGGAAAGGGCCCTCAAGTGATAATCGAAGTCTTTCCCACAGCCCCGACGTTTGCAGAAATGCGAATGTCGGGGCTTTTGTTTTGAGTCCTTTAATCTCATTTTTTGCATCTACAAAGAGAAATAGGGTATATTAAAATATATGAATATCGAAATAGAAATAAAATTACCAATAGATAAGTCTCTGGTAGAAAATATTGTGGCTAAAATTGAAAAAGAGTTCAATTGTAAAAAAAATGAGCCATTGCATCAAATTACTCATCAATTTTTCTTTGAAGATTATTCACAACAAAATGTCTTTCCAAGGATTCGCAACGAAGAAGACGGGCGAGTTACTCTGACGGTGAAAGTAAAATTGGGCGACAAAAGTGAGTTTTTTAAGAGAATAGAATTAGAAACAAATATCACCGACACTGAGAGTGTCATCCAAATGATGCCGTTTTTTGGTTTTCCTAGAAAAATATCTTGGGAGAAAAAACGTCATTCATTTTTAATGTATGATGTTGGTAGTAGTGTGTGTTTCTTCTTGGACGAGACACCCATGGGTTGGTTTCTGGAAATTGAAGCCGAGGAAGGAAAAATAGAGGAAGCAATAACCAAACTTGGGTTGCAAAACACAAAGAGAATAAATAGGGCTTATCTAGGTTTGTGGGAGGATTATAAAAAAGAAAACGACATTTCTGCTGAAAACATGATGTTTAAAAAAACATCTAAACAAACAGGTCATAATGTGAACTTCAATTAGAAAAAAGCTCTCAAATGAGTACTGTTGGCCCATAGCCCCGACGTTTGCAGAAATGCGATATCGGGGCTTTTGTTTTGAGTCCTTAAATCTCATTTTTTGCATCATCAGAGGGGAATAGAGTATAATGAAATCATATGATTTTTAATCAAGAGACGATTCAGAAAATACTGGGTATAGCAGAGAAAACTTACATCAAGCCAGAAGAGATGGCCGATAAGTTAAATATTACTTTTTATCCCTACGACGAGACTAAACAATCAGCCAATGTCTTAAAATTTAGACAGAAACTAGAACAAGCTTTTATTGGCTTTAGCGGTCAAAATTCAAGGCTATTTTAATTATGAAAGAAATAATAACACATTCGCCAATGCAACTACGGCCAGACGCTAATTTAACACACGAGCGCCTCTTGAGTGTCCTTTCCGCAGAGTCTGCTAATCGTCTTCTTGAAGCTCTGACCGAAAGAGACAGGGTAAGACTTGATGTATGGAATACTTTTTTAAAACACCCACGATTTGATAGTCTTTCTGAAGGAGATAGGGATCTTTTTGTTACTGAACTTCTTGATACCCGTTATTCTATACTTTCAGAACATTATCATATTGAACGCGACGATCGTCTAATAATTAGAGACGATAAAGAAAATTATATTGGGGTGTTAAAAGGCATTATTTCTAGGTTAATCGAAGATAATACTCTTACTGTCAAACAGGCTGATTTTCATATTTGCAAAGAGTGTTCATATGTTATTGCTCCAAAAGACGCTCGAATAACCACCTGCCCCGATTGTCAATCTGAAAATTTAGGAACGGAAAAAATGAATGGGATGTTTTTAAATGTTGATAGTGGAAAAATGTCTGAATTCGAGACAAGAGATTATGATGTTCTCTCTAAAGAGGGGCGAAATAGAGTAAAGTCAGCGATGCTTACTATGCCATTAGTTGTTAGCACCGCTAAACACAGGGTGCATGGAATAGAATTAACGGAATTTGGAGTAAGTCCCGAATTTAAACTTGACCCCAAAATTGCAATTGCTCTTTCTGGCGCAGTTGCTCGAGAAGCAGGAATAGGAGAAGTGGCTATTTCGATACAAGGCATTGATTCGCTTAAAAATAATGTTCCTTTTACATTACTACTTGACCCCGAAACAAAGACAAAATTTTTAAATATAGGAATGGTGCCATCAATCTCAACCTCGGAACTCGAAAAATACGGGTCTCTCTTCTTCTTCCCTTATCTTGCAATGGTTATCGCGGGTAAAACTAAAAAAATAAGTGGGGAGGAGATTCAATCTCTCTATAGACAATTTGAAAAAACTAGAACAAAATTATCATCTTGTATTCAGGCGCTAAAAAATTCTACAGAAAAATATGCTAGGGGAGACATCTTGTCAGCAAAAGAGGAACTTGGCCGTTTAAATGATGCTCTGCAATCAGATCTTAAGGATGGAGAATTTAGCCACGCAATAAGTGCGATGCAAAATTTTATTTTCGATTGGGTATCGCGTGTGTATATAAATCAATGTAAATCGGTCAATTCAGAACCCGATCCAGAATTACTTCGCCACATCCAAAAAATCTTAATTCCAATATTTGGCAAATAGACAACTTCTTTTCTTGTTATTTATTTAGTTTTTTGCCAGTAACCTAAGTTTTTCCATATCTTTTTTTGTGTTTATTGTCATAATTTCATTCTTATCGGCAATCACATAGCTGACAGTCTCCCCTCGACTGAGAGCGATTTCGATAATTCTGCTGATAGTATATTCGCCATTAGGCAATGGCTTGATAAGATGTTTATTTTCGTCAAAGTATTTCTTTTCAATACAGATAATTCCTGTACCGGCAAGATACGTCTGCCTGGAATTATTGTTGTTTTCTATTAATTGTACCTCTAATACTTTTTCCTCTGAGATTAGATATCTGACTTTATGGAGATCGTTGTTAAATTCCTTAGACAACAAGATACTGACAGTGGTATGGCTCATGAGATGCTTTCTCACAAGAGATTTTAGTGTCTTAGCTTTTAGAAACCACCCGTTATCAGACGGTAAAACTAGTACCGAGGAAAGTCCGTCGGAGATAAGACTCATTCCGACTTCTACTGCCCCAAGGGTGCCATCCAGACGTCCTTGGGTTACAAAGTTAATATTGTAATCATTTTTGAAACAATCTCTAACGTGACTAACGACTTCATCTGCCTTGTGCCCAACGACGACGATAAGCTTATTGGGTTTTAATTTAAAAACAGTCCTTATAATCTTCGAAAGAATTGTTTCATTGTTATTGATTACTGACAGTGGTTTAGGGGCAGTGTTTCCTAGCCGAGAGCCTCTTCCCGCCGCCATTATTATTACCGAGATGCTTTTTAATTGCTCCATAATTTACTTTTTAGTAATCTCATTATAATTTCTTCTAGTTGAACGGGATATTCATTAATCTGTTTATAACAGTTATCTTTTTTCTTTGTAAATATCATTCTGGATATAAAATTTAAAATATCTAATGCGGCCATAATCTGTGTTTCGGCCACTATTTTTGTATCGTAATTTGATCGAATTGTTTTGGTGAGCTCAAGCAATTCATCATTTATAACTTTCGGATTTATTAATATTATTCTCGATAACATTTTTCCCATGTCACAACTTACTCGACCCAAGGCAAGCATTGGATCAACTAGATATGCGTCTTGGTTTTTAAAAGACCAAACGATATTTTCGGGCTTAAAATCGCCATAGATAACATCTTTACTATCTAGAATTTGTGGGTTTTTTTGTATAACCTCGGCCGCTACTCTCGCTAATGACTTAAGAATCTTTTCAGATTCGGTGTCTCCTAAAGTCAAGAAGTTTGGTAGTGATACTAATTGAAAATTTCTTGCACAGTGATAGTTAAGTTCATCATTTTTAATCAAAATCTTTTTGTTTGGAGAAATAAGGGCTAATTTCTTGTGAAGGTCAGGCAAAAGATTGCCCAATTTTGTAAAAATCAAAGATAGCTCAGGACTCTTTTCTTTAATGAGAATATTAAGAGGTATTCCCTCTACGTAATCCATCATTATTGCAGAACCCGTTTCAATAAGCTCAATTCCCGATGGAACATTAATTAAGTGATCACGCAAAAATATTAACTGATCTGCGTGCTGAGCGATACGTTTAATATCCCTTACCCTTTCTTCCGAATCGAGGAAGTATGTTTTAAATACTTTTCCAGTTGACTCAAAAATTATCACCCTGCTTCTTCCTGGAGTGTCAACAACCCGAACATGTTTTTTGGTTTTTAAAGGATATGTTTTATAAACGATACTTAAACTTTCTTCTTCCTCCTCAACCATCTCACTCATTGCCTTAAGCAGGCTTACCCAGTCTCTTTTTTTCAGCAGCTCTTTTTCCCCATCAGCCAATATCTGTTTAGACATTTTTAGGAGCTTGATTAAGTTTTTATCTTTCTTCTCATCAAGCCATCTTTCTAAATAATTCATATCAACATTTCTGTGTCCTCGTACGTGCAACAAATAGAAAATCGCGACCGTAAAAAGTTTAGCAAACCAGCGCACCTGATCCTCTGAACCATTCATTCTTGAAATCTGTTTCTCACATTCGCGATAGATACTGAGAGTCGCTTTGTAGCAATCACGCCTTACGTCTTCAAAATCAACATCAATCGCTATTCTATTACGTTCTAAGTTAAAATACAGATGATTCAGGGCGTGAGCAAGAATGGGGCCACGATTAAAGCGTGAGATTCTTTCGCTTAAAAGATCTTCCATCTTATTTATGCTCAAATCTAACTTTACCCCAAAACGGGACCGAAATGACAATTGCAAATCGCTTAATTCTGAAAAATAATCGAGATAATTTTCACTAAGAACATACAAATCTAGATCAGAGTAACGATCTTTGAAAAAATTTGTGCTTTGGGAACTTCCCCACACCAAAACATGTGATTTGTCACCAATAATGCTTCGCACCTGCTCTCTGGCGACAAAACTTAACAATAAATTTCGTGTGCATTCTCCGTAGTAAGTATCAATCCTATGATCACCCTTTGATTCTGCCACGACAAACAAACTACCTTGCCCAAATAAATCACGAAATTGCTTTGTCGATTTACTCAATCTCTTGATATTGATTACATTATCATTTTTAGAAAAAAAGAGACTAATTGGAACGCGATGACTAACCAACCTTTCTAACATGTCAAGATCGTAATTTTTTTTCTTTAAACCATCTATTTCAACTTTCAAATTTTCGGCTGGTCGACAGTTACCATCCAAAGTTAACTGCTTAAGAGTTTCATCAAAATTTTCATTTATCCAATCTGAACCAAGTCCTAAAATAGGTGAGAACATCGCAACACCCCTTAAGTAATCATATTTACCAATATTTATTTTTTGTATGATAAGTGATGAAAAGGAGTAGGCTATAATAACGTAAGGTGTCTTTGTTTTTTCTAGATTATTAAGCAATGAGATAATCTTTTTTGTCGTGTTTGATACCGAAAACTCTCCTGCTTTTTCATAAAGACCAGGGTGCCTATACTCCATCACTGACAAACCCTTACTTCTTAGGTCGGTCATAAAGCCAAAATCCTTCTTTTTTCCAGGCACTCCAGGCAGAAAAATAAATTTAATCTCCTTTTTGGATTTTTTCATGGTCTGAATATTAACACACATATTCTAAAATAAGAAATAAATAATGTGGCACCATGAGCACAAAATATGTTAAGTTAGTTTGCCAGTCAGAGTTATCCTGAGACAGCCAAGCAACTCAAAGCGCTCTTTCGCCAAGAGATCACCAAGTTGGAAAGGGCTCTCAAATGAGAACTATCCATATGCGCCCTACAACCCTGACGTTTGCAAAAATGTGAACGTCGGGGCTTTTGTTTTGGGTCTTTAAGTCTCATTTTTTGCATCCCCAGAGGGAAGTGGGGTATAATAAAAGTATATGGATATATCACAAATAAAAGCGACTCTCGACTTTATCGAGAAAGAAGTTAAATATCCCGATATTATTACGATACAAGGAGCTTCCACTAATCCAATAATTAAAGTAAAGGATAAAGACGTTTTAATATTTTGTTCCAATAATTATTTGAGCGTGGCAGCTGACCCAAGAATAAAAGCCTCGGTCATTGAAGCGGTTAATGTGTATGGAATGGGTTCAGGTGGTTCCCGTCTAATCTCTGGAAATATTGATATTCAAGAAAAATTGGAAAGAAAAATTGCCGATTTCAAGGGGGCCGAAGATGCAATAATCTTTGCTACTGGCTACATGACAAATACAGGCGTCATCCCCGCGCTACTGGAACCGCCGGTATCCTCGGTAGTTTCTTACTTAAAGAGCAAGACTTTTTTTCGAGATAAATCGGCAGTATTCAGCGACGAACTAAACCATGCAAGCATTGTTGACGGCATTCGTTTGTCTCGAGCCGATAAATTTATATATAAACATAAAGACGTCAACCATCTGGAAAAACTTCTAAAATCAGCCCGAAGATACAAAAACAAACTAATTATAACTGATGGCGTTTTTAGTATGGACGGCGATGTTGCTCCGCTTAAAAAAATAGTTGAATTGGCAGAAAAATACAACGCTATGGTTATGGTGGATGATGCTCATGCAACTGGCATCATAGGTAAAAACGGCAGTGGAACTAGTGAGTATTTTGATTTAGGTCATCACCCAAAGATTATTATTATGGGAACCTTTACTAAGGTTTTTGGGGGGACAGGCGGATTTATAGCTGGACCAAAGGACCTAATAAAATATTTACGTGTTACAGCTCGTACCTATGTATTTTCGGCCCCCATACCTCCGGCGATTTCAGCTGGAATAATTACCGCCATTGATATTGTAAAAAACGAACCAGAAAGAAGAACCAAACTTTGGGAGAACGTCAGATATTTACAAAAAAAGTTAGCAGAAAATAATTACAACACCTTAGACAGCGAAACCCAGATTTGTCCAATCTTCATAGGAGATGAGAAAAAGGCGATTGAAGTTTCAAGAAAATTACTAGAATCTGGCATTTTTATATCGTGTGTACGATGGCCTGCTGTTAATCATGGTGAGAGTAGGCTCAGATTGACTCTAATGGCGGATCACACAAAAGAGCAGATAAATAGATTGATTCAGTCACTAAACACGGTGCGCAAAGAGTGTAATTTTTAATCTATGAACAAAAAAGGGGGCAAGGAAGTTTTTAAAAAATTCCTTGAATTAAAAAACAAAACTGGTGTGACATTTTATGACACCCATGTTCATCCAATGGAAGTTTTTGGGATTGAGGATAAACAACAAAAAGATCGTTCTAGCGAAAATATTTACGACCCTAGTCTATTAGAAAAATTAAAATATAGTAATTTTTCATTGTCCATCCTGAGATTGCTTTTTTGTCTTACGCCACAATATATAAGAGGAGAAATATCAAAAAAATTTATCCACACAAACCAAGATTTTCTTTTAAGGGAATTGGAACTCGCTGGTATAAATAAAGCTATATTATTGCCCGTATATCCATATGCCAAACCTGAAAAAATTTACAACGATTTCAAATCAGAAAAATTTATACACCTAGGTTCTTTAAATTTAGATCTAAACGCCAGTGAAATAAAGCAATCTTTGCAACAACAAATTGATAAGTATTCAATAGTGGGATTAAAATTACATCCTAACATTCAAAATTTTTATCCAATCCCTGAACTTAACGATGTTTATACTAGAGAAAAACTAGAAAAAGCGGTCGCGGTAGCAAAAGATAAATCATTATATTTATTATTCCATGGAGGATTATCATTTGCTCCTGAAAAAAATGGTTTTGTAAAAAAAGAGTATGCTCTGATAGATAATTTTTTAAACCACACAAACTTCTTAAAAACGTTGGGTGTACCTATCGTCATAGCCCATCTTGGTTTTTATAATGTCAAAAACCCTAACATAAAGAAATTAGGTAGTCTAATAGAGATACCCAACCTTTATTTCGATACAGCTGGCGTAAACCCAAAATATGTAGAAGAATTTCTTAATTTATTTGGACCAGACAGATTGATTTTTGGTTCAGATGCCCCTTATTTCAATATGAGGTATAATCTAATTATGATCTTGGGTGCAATATACGAATTTGATAATGAAGAATTCGAAAAAAACGTCTTGAAAATTTTTAGTGAAAATTATGATAAAATTATTTTAAATAAATGCAGTACTTAATACTTTTTCTTAGTTTGATAAATTTATTGCTGGGTATCATTATAATGATTCACAGCAAGTATGAGAAAGAAAACATAACTTTTCTAGGCTTTGCTTTTTTTTCTAGTCTTTGGACTTTTAATAATTTTTATTTGCGCATCAACACAGACGTGACTGTGTTGAGAGTTTCCTACGGTTTAGGTATTATTGTTGCCACTGCCGGTCTAGTCTGGGTCTACTTCTTTCTTAAAAAGAAACTGCCAACTTTTGTAAAAATCGTAGTATTTCCATTATCAATACTGCTGTTTTTTGTAGCAATTGATTCAAACCTGATTATTAATTCCCTGTACTCAATTACTTTTTTTGGATACACAGGAGATCTGGGCAATCTCTTTTATTTATATTCCTCTTATTTTGCTTTTGTTATTTTTTCTATTATTTACGTTTTGTCAAAACAGTACTTAGCAGAAAAAAATACCGCGGTTCGTGACCAAATAAAATATGTTCTAGCTGGAGCGGTTTTATTTATAACAGTCTCCTCAATAGTCAGCTTTGTTATTCCTGTTTTTTTCCATACTCTTGAGTACACAATTTTTGATAATTTTAGTTTTTCTCTTTTTCTAATCTGTATCGGGTATGCCATATTAAAATACAAATTATTTAACGTTAAAGTCATCGTCACGGAAATCTTTGTGTTTTTCTTATGGAGTTTAATTCTCATTCGAACAATTATCTCTCAGCAAACAACTGATTTATTAATAAATGGAGGACTTTTGATAGTAACTGTCGTCGTCGGCATTTTTCTTATCCGTAGTGTTGCAAGAGAAGTCGCTCAGCGGGAAAAGATTGAGAAATTGGCTGTTGACTTAGAACGATCCAATACCGAACTAGAAGTGGCCAATGAACGCTTGAAAGAACTCGACCGGCAGAAGACGGAGTTCGTTTCCATCGCCTCACACCAGCTCAGGAGCCCACTGACGGCCATCAAGGGCTATTCCTCGATGCTTTTGGAGGGTTCTTTTGGCAAATTAGCGAGCAAACCTCGTGAGGCCGTCCAGGTGGTCTTTGAATCCAGCCAGAAACTGGTCGGGGTGATCGAAGACTTCCTCAACATCACCCGCATTGAGCTCGGCAAGATGAAGTATGAGATGTCGATTATTGATATGGGTAAAATGGTGGAATCAGTGGTCAACGAGCTCAAACCAAATGTCATGCGTCGTGGTCTAACTATGACTTTCACGGGCGACGAAGGGCCTTACAATATCCTAGCCGACTCAGGTAAACTCAATCAGGTTTTTCTCAATGTCATCGACAACGCCATTAAATACACGCCCAAGGGTAGCATCGCGGTGAAAATCGAACGCCGAGAAGAAGGTGGTAAAAATATTATTCGCTTCTCTTCGACCGACACTGGTGTTGGGATGGATCAAACGACGATTCCTAAACTATTTGAAAAATTCGTCCGAGCCAGTGGCGCCGGTCAGATCAATATTTCTGGTACCGGCCTCGGTCTGTATGTCGCCAAACAAATCGTCGAAGCCCACGGTGGTAAAATCTGGGCTGAATCCGATGGCAAGGGCCATGGCTCGACTTTCATCATGGAAATGGCTGAAACTAAACCCCTCGCCGAGCAGAAAAAAGAAGCCGAAGTCAAAACTTTCGCCGGGGAGTTGTAGACTCTGAAAAAACGCCCTATAAAATTGTGCAAAAACTATTTTATGGTATGATAATCGTCAGAAAAGGATACCACAGTGGTCTCCTTTAACCTTAAGTTTCTTAACATATTAAGGAATCCGAACATGGTGCAGGTAATGGAGCTCCCACGCAACAAGACGACAGCTCAAGAGGTTCTTAGTGAGCTGGTGATCCCAGCGGTGCCCGGCGAGTATTACGCCTACCACTCGGAATTTACAGAGGATAAGCCGTTGTACGTACTCATGAAGTGCAAGGCGAACAAGGCACGTTCGATTGCCACCGCAGAAGAGCTTGGCCACGAGGCCAACCTTCTCTTTCTGTTCGACTCTTCTGTCCAAGCCCAGGTTTGCGCTATCAAGCTGGCACAGGCGTCTGGTCTGTTGGGCGACTACGTCAGCGGCGATTTGTTTGGTGAGACGTGGATCGCACCTGCGAAGATCACGGCCGAAGATTTCTATGATCTTCGCTCTCGGAAAGATGTGGCGGGTATGGTAAAGACTTGCGAGACTGCGTGCTCGAGACGTGAAGTGTCTCTCGCGTTGTGTCCGAACTTGGTCGTCGCCATGATGACCGACGGAGGCAAGTACGGCCTGTTCCTTGTTAAGGAGCTTACGCCGAGTTCGATCAGGATCGACGCTTGCCACATTTTGCTTTAGGGCCGACAAGCACTTGCCACCAAGGATCGTTCGTTCCTTGGTGGCATATTTAATTTTTAAAATAGAACTAAAAAAATATATAAATTATGAAATCAATTTTTCCATCCAAATTAAAGAAAGGGGATAAAATTATGGTAGTAGCCCCTTCCGATTCCCTGAGTCTTATTTCCGAAGAAGTAAGGCAAATCGCAGACAAAAGATTTACTGCCATGGGGCTAGAATTATCTTTTGCCAAAAATGTCAATGAATTAGACGAATTTGATTCTTCCAGTATTGAATCGAGAGTTAGTGATTTACATGCAGCTTTTTCGGACGAAAGTGTCAAAGGAATATTTGCGGTCATTGGCGGTATGAATTGCAATCAGCTTCTGCGTTATTTGGATTGGGGTTTAATAAAAAATAATCCGAAGGTTTTTGTTGGCTATTCCGATACTACAGCCTTACAAAATGCTATCTACGCGAAAACAGGGCTGGTCACCTATTCTGGGCCTGCCTACTCGACTTTTGGTCAAAAACTCCATTTTGATTACACGCTAGAATATTTCAAGAAATGTCTGTTGGGTGACGAAGAATTTAATATTCTGCCAAGTGAATCTTGGAGTGATGACCGATGGTATTCGGATCAAGACAATCGTAATTTAATAAAGAACGAGGGCTGGATGGCCATTAATGAGGGTGAAGCCACTGGAACGATCCTGGGTGCAAATATCTGTACTTTTAATCTTCTGCAGGGAACGGAATATTTTCCAGATATCTCAGATACTATTTTGTTTTTGGAAGATGACTCCGAATCTCAATTGGGTAATTTTGATCGTGATTTACAATCTCTTATTCATCTTCCGGACTTCAATAAGGTAAAAGGTATCGTAATCGGACGTTTTCAAAAATCTAGCAATGTAAAGATTGAACACTTGATAAAGGTCATCAAATCAAAAAAGGAATTAGATAACATGCCAGTCTTAGCCAATGTCGACTTCGGCCACACTAGCCCGATGATTACTTTTCCCATCGGAGGAGAAGTGGAGCTGTTTGTTTCTAAAGAAAAATCAACGCTGAAGATAGTTAAACATTAACATGTTAAAACAATGCTTAACTCTCAAAATGATATTGCTATTACCCGCCCCAAAGACTATAATTTAACCAATGACTATTACTTTTGGTGCCGTTCTTTTTCTCCTGATGTCCCTCCTGTTGGGAGCAGTGACAAGTTTGTTTTTTCGTTCCTATAAAAAATCTAGCAACCCTGGTATCAAAAATATCTTTCTGACTTTTTTATTTATTTTTTTCTATTCTCTTACTCTCAGTATTTTATCGATTTTTGCTTTATCCTATCCCTACGCTTTGGCCTTTGGCTATGATCTAGCTATCGTCTGGGTTTTTCTGGCCATGTATTTTGGCCTAGGGATACCGACTTTTACCACCAATGATTTTTTTCTGAAATATCAGAAACTTTTTTCCACTCTCCTCATTTTAATCGGTGTGGTTGTCCTCGGTTTACAAATTTTTGATTTACGTCTTCCCATCATTAGTCCAGGCAGTGTCATCTTTTGGAATGCCACCCCACTGGCCGCTTGGCTGACAGGCCTAACTGTTTTAATTTACACCACGGTCTGGGCTTACCTAGCTTACCGTGGGAGCACCGTCCTATCTGACATCAAACAACGACGGAAATTTTACGCCCTAGCCTTCAATATGGTTTGTATTGGAGTCTCGGCCTTGCTCTTTTTTCCTTCCCACAGCGAGCTCCAATCATTGATCAGTTTTCTCCTCATTGTGCCCGCTTACATTTTCACGATTGTGGTTTTTTTGGCTTCGTCGAGACAGACTAGTGTTTAGTAGATTATAGGGAGAAAAAATCCGACCGATTTTGGCTTAGTTTTTTAATGTAAGATTTATATAGTTTCTATAACAAATAATTATGAACATCACTGAAAAATATCACGGGGCCAGTACGGTTGATTATATTTTTGAATATAGTGATGCTGATTCTTTTGCTCATTTAGATCCGAGTCAATGTCGACAAACTTATGGGGTCTGTTTTTGTGGGGATGAAATAGTTCTCGGCTATGGAGGTGGCAAAAAAAATTGGGGGTTGATCGGCGGAACCATTGAACCGGGCGAAACTTTTGAGCAAACTCTCAAGCGAGAAATTCAAGAGGAATCAAATATGGAAGTCTTAAATTTTATGCCGATTGGTTATCAAAAAGTAACCGACACTCGCGATAATAGTTTTGTTTATCAATTGCGCTATGCTTGCACGACTCGACCTTATGGACCATTTGTTTCCGATCCGGCAGGATCAATTACCGAGATTAAATTGATTGACCCTAAAAAATATCGCGATTATTTTGATTGGGGAAAAATTGGAGAAAGAATCATCTCGCGTGCTTTGGAGTTAAAGCCGAAACTAAGTTAAAAATCAATGTCTCACTTAGCCGAAGATCTTTATAAAGAAATAGCTGACGGTAAAAACATTTTATTAGTAGGGCCAACCGACAGCGGAAAAACTTGGTATGTCAAAAATACCCTGATGCCTTTTTTACAAGAAAAGAACCAAAAAATTTTATATTGTTCTGATTCCGACTCTATTCCGGAGGGAACTAGGGATTTTGATATACTCATCATTGATGAAATTGAAACTCTTCTCGATCAATCTTTTTTAGAAGCTAACTCCAACGATCCTGAACCATATTATTCAAAAGAGTATCTAGACAAAGTAGAAAATTGGCACGCTAAACTAAAAAAATTAGATGTTCCTGGTATTTTTATTTTGACAAGGAACAAACCGGAGGAAATAAAAAACCTAGTTGATAATTACGATGAGCTTGATTGGGGAGCTAAAGTTAAAAGTTTTGTCTTTGAAAGAAGAGAACAAACACCATGGAGATCACCGGTCTAAAAACAAAACTCTTTAAAACTGGCGACAAACTGGAGGATTTTTTGGTGCGGGAGATTAGGACCCTAAAAAACGGGGAGGTGGTAGTCATTACCTCCAAAATCGTGGCTTTGGCCCAAGGCCGAGTCGGTAAAATAGAGGACAAAAAGAAAATAATCGCGCGCGAAGCTAAAAAGGTCATTCATACTCCTTGGGCCGAACTAACTCTAACCGAGGATGGCTGGTGTCTCAATGCTGGTGTTGACGAATCAAATGCTGATAGCCAACTAATTTTACTGCCGACCAAACCCTTTCAAACCGCAGAGAAAATCCGCCGCTTTTTATTAAAAAAATTCTCCCTTAAACAACTCGGAGTGATTATCACCGACACCAAAAGCTTGCCCCTGCGAGTAGGCACGGTTTGCCGAGCTCTGAGCTACACCGGCTTTGAACCAATCAAAAGCTACGTGGGCCAGTCAGATTTATTTGGCCGAAAAAGTCGTCTAACCGAAAGCAACATCGCCGACGCCCTAGCCACCAGCGCCGGCCTCCTGATGGGTGAGGGAGATGAACAAACGCCGTTGGTAATCATTAAAAAAGCGCCAGTTAAATTCACCAACAAAAATTTTTCCAAATCAAAAAACAAAGGCTTAAGTCTACCACCAGAAAAAGATATTTTTGCCAAAGTCTTTAAAAATAAACGTATCACAAATCTTCGCGGTCGCGAAGATTTGTGATACGGGTACAACATTAAAAAGGTAAAGAAAAATGCCTAGGAGGGTCTGACCCTCCTCGGCATTAAAGTAACCATTTGCTGGGAGTTCAAGCGCTCTTAACCTCCTTTCTCGAGACTCTTGAGCACTCGGAGATACAAATCCTCGACGACTTGCTGTTGGGCTTTGCCAGTCTGAGCGTAGTGGTCCAGGCCAGGCGCAGAGTTGATCTCTAGCACCCAATAGGTCGCTGGCTTTTGGATGATATCGCCAGCGATAATCAGATCGACACCACAGAGGCGTAAACCCATATCCTTCGTCAACTTGATCGCAATCTGCGCAAAATCTGGATGGATCTGGTGGGTGACATCGAGCGAATCACCACCAGTACTGAGATTGGCATTGTCGAGGAGAAAAACTCGTTCAGCTTTCTTTGGGATTGACTTGAAACTGAGGCCTAAGTGTTTCAACTTCAGAGTGATTCGCGGATCTTCGAGTCTAATACTGGTATCACGACTCGAGGCCTGAAACTGACGTTATTTCTTCCTCAGCAAGCCCATAATGGTCGTCCGACCATCGCCAGTGACATTGAGCGGAATCCGCTCGTAGGCCGAGATGATTTCGTCGTCGAGCACGACCACTCGATAATCCCGACCACGAACCGGCTTCTGGACCAGAGCTACCCGATCGCGTTTGAAAATCTGCCGCATGATGCGATAGAACTCGACGCGATTGTGAACGAGGGTTACGCCCACACCCTGACTGGAGCTGTTCGGCTTGACGATGACCGGCCAACCCAATTTCTGGGCATAACGATAGGCGGCATCGATGTTGCGTTTGGAGCGAATAGCCTTGCTCCAATCGGCCGAGAAAAAAGCTTCGCCGGTCACGACAGGGTAGCCCTCTTTTTTGATGAAGTAGGTGGCGAAATCCTTGTCCTTTGCCAGTTCGGAAGCTCCCATCGGATTGAGGTCGAGAGTTGAATAGCGGAAGTAGCAATTCTTGCCACTCTTAAACTTGACCTGGCCCACAATCTGCCACGTCGGTTCCATGGTGACTACCGCCCCGATTCGCGGAGCGATTTTTTGTAAAACGGTCCCGAGAATCGGGGTAGGGTGTTTCTTTTTCTTTTTCATCGGTTTATTCCCCATAAGTCACAATGACAAAATACCAAATGGGGTATCCGCCCCTCTGGCGTGATATTAGGACAATTAAACCACCGAGTCAATCAGATGGCAAGGAAAACGTGGTAGGGATTTTCCTTTACAATAGAAGCCTGTTTAGTTACAGTTTGTAAATATGAAATTATTTCTTTCTGGTGGAGGGAGTGGCAACGAATCAGAACAAATCGATGCCGAGTTTATAAAAGCTCTAGACAAGACTAAGCCCGTTTTATATATCCCAATAGCTATCGATACAGAAAAACATCCTTATGGTGAGTGTTTGGAGTGGTTAAAAAATAATTTTCAACCTTTTGGCTTTGATAATTTTGTTATGTGGACCGAAGAAGATTTGAAGGATAAAAAAATGGCTGATTTTGAACAATTTGGAGGAATTTATATCGGAGGAGGCAATACTTTTAAATTACTCAAAGAATTAAAGGAATTTGGCACTTTTGAAACAATTAAAAAATTAGCTTTGTCAGGCCTGCCTATATATGGCGGCAGTGCTGGTGCCATCATTATGGCCAAAACAATCATTCCAGCCTCGTCTGGAGATGAAAATATTGTCGGTTTAACAGATTTTTCCGCCATGAATCTAATAAAAGATGCTGAAATTTGGTGTCATTATAATGAGACTTATGACGAAACAATCAAAGACTTTATTCAAAAATATAATTTCTCGAAAGTTATTTGTATTCCAGAAACAGCCGGAATATTAGTCTCCAATACTAACATTGTGGCCATAGGCCCATCTGATATTGTTATTTTTAATGAAGGACTAAAAACTTCTATAAAATCAAAAACTGAGTTCTGATTAAAGCGAGGGTTATCCTCATGCGAGGACTGCTCCGCTAAGCGGGGTTATCCTTGCACACCAATCGTGCCATAGTTTTTTTGCGTCTAAAATCAGTTTGAACATTAAAATTTGATTAAATATACTAACCCGTTTAATTGGTGCTAATTTTAAAAAAACAAAGACGCAATGGCACGATTGGTGTGCAAGTTATACACAGTTTTTTCTTGCAGGTGAACTATGGTTCACTTATAATATAAACATGAGCCAAGGAGACTTAATCACCACTATCCAAGAGGAATTGCAGAGCTTGAATCGAACTATCGATTACAAGATCATCAAAGGCTTTTCCTAC
>Ga0209518_1001673_pt1 | contig 22917 bp, 30 predicted proteins | sample RifGroB1_FD_183993 | JGI IMG/M metagenome (GOLD analysis project Ga0209518, IMG submission 183993) | Groundwater microbial communities from Rifle, Colorado, USA - Groundwater B1 (SPAdes) (version 2) | ecosystem: Environmental > Aquatic > Deep subsurface > Groundwater | place: Rifle, Colorado...
CAGTACATCAACCAATAGAAAAAACTCCATATAAGAATCATTAACGGGATTTGATGTTGAGGCAATGATAATACAGTCTTCTCCCCGCACATCTTCTTTAATAACGGGTTTTAATTCACTGTCACCGAATTTGACAAGTTCATATTGTGCAAGAGGGAAATTAAGCAGTTTTGAAATAGATTCTGCGAGGTTTTTCGACTGAGAACCTGCAAAGAGTTTCATAAGCTCAAGTGTAGCAGAAAATATTAAGCCTGTCTATTTAAATACATAAAACAAAGACCAATTATTTGAAATATTCTTGGTACTGTCATGTTTGGACAGTGATGCTCATGATTAAATCCCCCATTGGGCGTATATGTAAAAACATTTGGCTGTTCGTCGGATAGAGAAATTAGAAATACTGATTCAGGAAGGGATGGTCTTTTGGGTAAAACTGCTCGTACAGGATCTTCAATAACAATTCCTCTTTCATTAAAAGGAATAGAATTATAAACAATAGATACATCCTCTGGCGTAGCCATATTAAAATAGTGATGAGGGGAATTAGGTACCTTGCTCCCAAGAAGATAAGTAGTTCCTCTGTTGCATAGTCAGTCTATCTATTATAACGCCCATAGCTTTAAGTTTCAACTTTGCCACCTGTTTGTCGATCCGTTTTACAAACCACTCAGCGGCCAAAGGCTGATTGGCAAAACTCATATCCATATTTATTTCAGGAATCAAATATATTCCGGATCAAGCCTCCGAGTCGGAGATCAAGTCCGGAATGACAACATTATACTATCTGAAATAAATTCAGAATAGCCGTATAAAACCTTATTCATTTCCTCTCATGCTCATAAGAGCACGTGCTGCGATTTGCTGGGATTTTTTGAGTGCTTCTTCGATAGCGTCCGCCACGCGAATGTCAGGTTGTCCATCAATGGTAAGCTCTTTAATTTTTTGGTCACCCGTCATAACAATTCTGACGCCGTCTTTTTCTACGACGATTTCCTCTTGAGCGAGCGCGGCTTGCATTTGCTGTGCTTGTTTTCTGAGTTCGTTAATATCTCCCAAACCCTTCAGTGGATTAAACATAATTAGAATGCACCCCCTTCCAATGTCATTCCCCCGCCGGCCGGCGGGGGAATCTATTATATAGATCCCGGATCCCTCCTTCGTTGAAACTATGAAGGGCAAGCAAGTCCGGGATGACAATATTAATTACTACAGTATTCTATCACAGCCAACTCCAAGGGGAGCTGTGGAATAGATGTCGTTTTTGTTTCTGAATAGGCGCGCATCAGATATTTTATCAATTTTTTTACTTCAGTATTCTCCGGATTTTCCAGCAATTGTTCGTGAAGGCCTTCGAGCAAAGACTGTATATACAATGAAAAATCAGTACCGTTTTGGTGTTGTTCTTCAATAGAAGATAATGCTCGTTTAATATCACGGTGTAACACAATTTCTATCAAATCAATATTTCCGGTTAGTCCGATAAGCAACGATATGTCAGCATCTGAAAGACGGTTTTCAGAAACAGCTTGTTCGAGTATTTTCACCGCGTCGCGGAATGACCCATCTGCCGATTTTACAATCAGAGAAAGTGCCTTATCCGATATTTCAACCTTTTCTCCCGCAATGACCCGATTAAGACTACGTTTGAGTTCCTGATCGGTTGCTTTTGAAAACGTAATCTGCACACAGCGAGAAATAATAGTTCCCGGTAATTTATGTGGTTCGGTTGTTGCGAGAATAAAGGTCACGTGAACCGGCGGCTCTTCCAATGTTTTCAAGAGTGCATTAAACGCCTCACGAGTCAACATGTGCACTTCGTCAATAATATATATTTTTTTCTTACCCATTGACGGGGAAAGAGCGATTTTATCGCGCAGCTCTCTAATCTCATCGATTCCTCGGTTGGAAGCTGCGTCAATCTCAATAACATCCATATGAGTGCCATTTATAATTGCAAGACAGTTGCTACATTTGTTGCAAGGTTCAATTGTAGTCGCGACCCTCGTGGTCACCTTTTTGTCTACATGTTCGCAATTCAAGGCCTTTGCTACTATACGAGCCGTGCTCGTTTTTCCCGTTCCTCGGGGGCCTGAAAAAAGAAATGCATGAGGAACAGATTTTGACTGTAGTAAAGAACCAATTCTTTCTCGAACATCTGTTTTATCGAGTTGTGAAATTAATTTCGGACGATAGGTGCGATAGAAAACCATATGGGATTCTTTGTCATTGCGAGGAGTGAAACGACGCGGCAATCTCATATTTGTTTGGGATTGCTTCACTCATTACATTCGTTCGCAATGACGTTATTTAGCTTGTAACAAATTCGTTAATCCGTGTTCTACAAACTCAGAAAGCTTATCGTCTACCAGCTTATTTTCATCAGCCGCGAATATGAGCGTTTGCGGATAGGAAACAACAATTTCTCCCAATAGCGTACTATTTTGATTATCATTCTCTTGATCCGAGCGAGAAGGTCGATACTTTTCTGTATACCCCGATTGAATATAGGGAAAAGCGAGAACTGGTGTAGTGCCATCCTTTTTGGCGTATTTTTTGTGAAGCAGACTCATCTTTCGATCTCCAATTATTCCAATAGAAACTAAGTAAGCATCTGGATCTATGCCTACTTTCTTTAGAAACGCGTTCGCCCGTTTGCGAAGTATATCTCGGTTTACACGATATCGGGATTGGACAAAGAGTTCAATCATCGGCGTCCTCGTCTTCTTTTTCTTTTTTCCTTTTTAATTTCAGAAGGCGACCTATAAAACTGTCTATCTTTAATTTTTTGCATTAACTGTTCCTCCGAAATTTTTCGGATGAATTTGCGGATGAGAGCATCCGATGATTCTCCCTTTTTTGCTTTGACAAATACCATAGTAGTTGTAAATAAAGCACCTCCTTTAGAAACACTTAATGAGTGAAACGAATTTAGTGTTTCTAAAGCCCAGCGTAGTGAGAATTCGGCTACGTGCACGTAGAGCACGAGACGAATACGAACGAAGTTGGGCCACTCATAAAGTTTAAATAGTTAATAAATTAGCCTCTAATTAATTCCATACCTATTAAATAGATCCTGAATCAAGTTCAGGATGACAGACTTTTAGCTAAATTCTTTCTTAATTACTTCCATTATCTCATCCAGAGACAACGTGGTTGGTTTCATGCTCGGATTTTTTGTCGACCCATTCAGTACCATGGCGCGGCTGGCGTGTAAAAACCAGCTGGCTTCCGGATCTCTCTGTTTCAGTTCGTTATATATGGGCGTCAAATCGATTCCCTTTTCGGGAAGACACTTGAGACGTATATATTGTTTGTTTGGGTCCTTGCGCACCGTTATGGCATATCCGTTTTTTTGCGATATATCAAGAACCGCATCATTGCTGGTTTCAAATCCGATAGCATCGCCAAATTTCGTCGGAATAACGACCGATGTACGCTCTTCTATTTCTTTTTCAGCGCCGATTTTATTCTGAAGGAGACGATAGACACCGTCCAAAGCCGTCATTCCAAATGAAACAACCTGGACATCTCCTACTCCCGTACTATTATACATTAAGTTGAGACCATCGAGAATTCCCGAAAGCAAAAATTGATATCGGTCGTTATTAGCTTCCGGATAATATACTTCACGGAAATGATCAATTTCGTTTATAAACGAAATCATACGCTCTAATACCTCATAATTTGCTTTTTTGACTGTAAATTCGACCTCATCTATTTTTATTTTTTTGCCCGACTTATTTTTAATTGTTTTTTCGAATACGAGTTTTGCCGCACAGGTATCGTCATTGGTTTGGTGATGGTCAAATTCACCAAACCCCGTGTCTACATGAACGATATCGGATTTTTCTGTACTGATTGTGCTGTAGATATTTGAGTCTTTTTGACGGAAGGAATCGAGTGTTTCACCGGCAGGGACCGACAGTATTTCCGTGTTTTCCCATCCCGCCCAGAATCGCTTTATAAGCCAAATAGAACTGACTGCATCTTGGTCCGGATTGGCATGGGTCACGATAAATTTCCTTTTATTCATTTCGTATGGGATTGTAGCATGAAACATGCGTGATGGCAAAAGGGTATATAAAGATGTTCGATAGTGATATACTATAGGGATGATAGAAGGGAGATTTGTTATCTATTCTGTAGAAATCCATCCGATACCATCGATCGATACACTTCTTCCCGCCCCGTATGCTCTTATTGATAACAATCCCGAACTCTTTCCTGAAGGTCAAAATCTCATAACAAAAAAAGTGGAAGAATCTCGTGATATTCTCTTTAAGTTACCAATACACAGATTACCATAGTAAATTAATACGTTTGGGCGAAGTAACTGCGATAGGTATATTTTAAATATCTAGTTCTTCTGGAGAAATCAGTTTCGTTTCATGGGACTCTCGCTTTTTAAATTCAATTTTATCGAGTGTCTTATCTGATAGAACTAACCTTACCGGGATTCCTATCAAGTCGCAATCTGCAAATTTTTGGCCGGCTGATACGTCTTCACGATCATCCCAGAGAACATCTATTCCCTTTGATTCTAGTTGTTTAATAATTTCTTCGGCTCGCTTATGGTGTTGTTCGCCGAGAGTAATGAGATGTACGTCAAATGGTGCCACCTGCTTTGGCCATACCATGCCTTTTTCATCATGAAATACTTCAACTAAGACACCCATTACTCTTGAAGGACCTATGCCATACGAACCCATGTAAATAGGATGCTTTTCACCCTTCTCATCAATATATTCATAGCCAAATGCCTTGGAAAACTTTGTATATAACGGAAAAATGTTACCGACTTCACATGCTTTGAAGATTTCATACGTTTTATCTTTCTGTGCAAGTTTATCGGCAATTTCTTTGTTAAACGCTTCTTTTGTTTCTGGATCGTAATAAACAGTATCTTCTCCTGCCTCACATTTCACCTGGAATTCGTGAGAAAAGTCACTCGTAAAATCTCCTCCCGATGCGGCGACGAAATACGTTAAATCTTTTAATCCCAATCGAGCAAAAACTTCCCCGTAAGCCTCTTTTGCTATCCGGTAATATTTCTTTAAGTCCTCTTCTGATTTATCAAAACTGTAGAGGTCTTTCATTCTAAATTCTCTGCATCTTAATAACCCTGACTTAGAACGAGGCTCATTTCGAAACTTTGTTTGGATCTGATATACGGCAAATGGTAAATCGCGGTAACTGATGTTGAATTTCTGAGCAATAGGGGTAATTATTTCCTCATGTGTTGAATTTAAAATATACTCAGCGTCATTTTTTACTTGTGAATGTGTGTTTGCAGGAGCCGCTTTAAACAAAACATCGACGGTATTAATCCGTCCGGTTTTTTCCCATAAATCCTTTGGAGCAAGTGAAGGAAGAAATACTTCCTGCCCGATTTTATTCATTTCTTCTCGGATAATATTCTCAATTTTCGCAAGAACTTTAAGCCCGAGAGGTAAAAATGAATACACACCAGACATCTCTTTGTCGATAAATCCGCCTCGAATGAGAAGCTGAGCATTGATAGCTACTTCATCTTTCGGAGCGGTTTTTGAAGTTTTTCCAAACAATTGTGAATATCGCATATTTTTATTATTGCATGATACATCACGCTACTACATTTTAATATATCTTACTAAGAAATTACATGACCAGTTAAAGAACTTTTCCATAAAAAATCTCCTTTTCCTTGGACAACACACATACAAGAATGAAAGGGGTCCCATTCAACTCGTGAGTTAGGATCTCACTGGTAACGCTTTAACATAGTATAATATGTATTTGTTACCTATTGTCAAGCGGAAGAAAAGGTGATAAATTGCTGTTTATTGTTATAGTTATAAATATTTGAATTGGAGGAGGTGAGCATCAATGACAAACCGTGAAATACCCGGTAATGGGCCAGTTGATTCTTCAGTTACTGAAAAGCCAGGAACAATTCTTGAACAGTTTATTCAAATAAAAGTACAAGAAGCAACAGGACAATTTGGTGAGATCGGCCAAGTAGAAGATATTGGAAGAGTGAATTATGGTAAGTTTAGCCCAAGAGAACTAAATCAAAGCATGTAATTTTGATTTTTATCGTACTTTTACGCCATTCTTCACTGGTTTTTCCGGCTGGAGAAATATGGGCCGTCCGTCTTCATCTGCGGCAAGGAGCATGCCACCTGATTCTTCATTGAAAAACTTCTTTGATGCTAAATTGACTAAGACGACAATTTGTTTTCCCATCAATTCTTCTTGAGAATAAAAATTCTTGATGCCGGCGAATACGATGCGAACGCCCCATTCTTCCCCACAATCAACCTTGAGACGATAGAGTTTCTCACTCCCCTCGGGAAGGGATACGTGCTTGATGGTTCCCACCCGTATATTTAATTTTTGGAATTCTTGAAAAGTAACCGTGTCCATTATCCCGCTGTGAACCTCAGTATGTCATTGATCGTCACCATCAATAGCAATCCTAATAAAATAATCATACCAATTTGATGTAAGTACGTTTCCCATTGCGGTTTCATTTTTTTACCGGTTACCCCTTCGACGATAACAAATGCCAGTCTTCCTCCATCGAGCGCGGGAAACGGCAAAACGTTAATAAGTGCCAAATTTATTGAAAGAATAGCGGTTAATTCTACAAGGGCACTCAAACCAAAACGCCGCGCTTCGCCCACCAGCTTTCCAATGCCCAAAGGCCCGGCAATTTCCGCATCACCGCCGCGCAAAGTGAGCAGTTTTGCAATAGATGATCCGATACCGCCTGCGGTTAGTTTAATAATTTCAAACACATGTTCCAGCCCTTTTGCCGGAGCCTCAGTGAGAGAGTATTTCTTTTCTACTAAGTTGGATACGATGACGCCCATTGCTCCTTCACCTTTAGGAGGCGTACTGCGCGGCGTTACTGATACTTCTATTCGAGATCCGTCACGAACAAGCTCTAAGGTGATTTCTTGATCAAGAAATTTATTGGTGTTTGAAATAAGATCTTCAGATGAATCAATCATCAATTTCTCACCTTTCGGAGAGATAAGAGAAATAATCTCGTCTCCTACGGTAAGACCTGCAAGAGCGGCGGGACTATTTTCAGCAGTCCCTTCAACAATTACCTTATCAGAAGGTATGAGCACTCCCTGAGTAAACAAATATGAAATGAGAAACCATCCGAGAAGAAAATTCATCGTCACACCAGCCGTCAGGACGATACTTCTCTGCCAGGGTTTTTTGGCGAAGAAGGCGCGACTGCGTTCCTTCTTTACATTTTCCGGATGCACGGTATCTTCTCCATACAACCGGACAAATCCGCCGATGGGCAACCAGTTGAGGGAATAAATAGTTTCGCCAACTTTCTTTCCCCACGCCCGCGGCGGCAGACCAAATCCAAATTCCTCCACTTTGATACCCATGAGTTTTGCCGCGAAAAAATGGCCGGCTTCATGGATAACGACGAGGATAAGTAAAATAATTGCAAAGGTAAGAATCGTAATAATCATGAGGAATTTAGTATATCAATTTTACTATAGCGTAACCAGTTCATTAACTTTCCTGTTCAGTATGTCATCGGCTTCCTTCGTTTTTTCATCGGTAATTTTCTGGACTTCTTTTTCGAAACGGAATTTTTCGTCTTCTGAAATTTCGCTTTGTTGCTCTTTATTCTTTATTTGATTCATTGCCTCTTGGCGGGCCTGTCTGATCATGACATGGACGCCTTCTGTTTTCGTTTTTGCGAGTTTGATAAATTCTTGGCGTCTCTCCTCAGTCATGGGCGGAACTAACACGCGGATGATTTGTCCGTCTTGCGAAACGGTTAATCCCAAATTAGCCTGAGTAAGTCCCCGTTCTATTTCATCGATGATTGATTGATCAAAAGGACTGACAACCATTGTTTTTGCATCTGAAGATGAAATAGTGGCAAGCTCTGTCAGTGAGAGCTCGGTGCTGCCTCCATATACTTTAATTCTCACATGTTCAATAAGCGCTGCGCTTGCACGGCCGGCACGGATGGTTCCGAGATCTTCGCGCAGAATGGTAATAGCTTGACTCATTTGCTTTTGTGCATTTTGAAGCGTCTTATCCATAGAGATAGTATAACAGAAGAAATAAAATTGTAGTGATGCCATTTACAATGGTGTCGGCAGACAGGTGAATCGCTTCACTACAGATTAAAATGCTTGTCTGGAGAAGCTTTTCACTTGAATGTTTTCTCCCAATTTTGCTATTGATTGTTTAATAAGTTCTTCAATTGTCACTTTTGGATCACGAATGTAAGCCTGTTTTATCAATTCTTCAGTATCTTTTGGATTCATAGCTGCTACTTGCATGGCAATTTCTTTTGCTAAATTCTTAAAATCGTCCGTGCGGGCAACAAAATCAGTTTCACACGCAAGAGATACTAATGCGCCGACGTTTCCATTCCCATGAATATACGCTGAAACAATTCCCTGTTCGGTAACCCGGTCACCTTTCTTTACAGCTTTTTTAAGGCCCCATTCCCGCAAAAGCTCTTTTGCTTTTTTAGTGTCGTTTTTAGATTCTTCAAGCGCCTGTTTTATATCAGCAATAGAAACGCCCGTTTCGTCACGCAGTTGTTTGATGAGTTTGATATCCATAGTATATTATTCCTTTGCTTCTTTGCTAACCTTCTGTTCTTTTTCAGCTTGTGCTTTTTTTTCTTGCTCTGCCATTTTTTTGCTCTGTAACTCTTTTGCTTCTTTTTCGAGATTTTTCTCCAAAACCTCTTTCCCCTCTTTATATGCTTCAGCAATGGCTTTTATGATATAGGAAATAGATCCGACCGCATCATCATTTGCCGGAATGACATAATCAACCTTTGCACTATCAGTATTGGTATCAACAACGCCTACTACTTTCAAACCATTGTGGCGTGCTTCTGCTGTTGCCGTACTTTCCTTGCGTACGTCAATGACGAACAGAATATCCGGTGTTTTTTCAAGCTTACGTACTCCACCATATACTGATTCAAGTTTTCCGCGTTCACGGTCCATAAGTACGCGTTCAAGCTTTGTATACTTTGCCATTTTTGTTGAATCTTTCAAATCTTTTTCTATTTGATTCATTTTTTCGACATTCTTTTTGACTTCCTGCCAGTTCGTAATAAATCCGCCGATCCAACGGCTATTAATATAGGGAGCAGAAACAGATTCAGCTTCTTGTTTTATGATGGCGCCTGCTTGGCGTTTTGTACCCACAAATAATACTTCTTTTCCTTGTGAGACTTGCTGATAGATGAAATCACGTGCTGTTTCGAGGTGTTGTTTGGTTTTTACCAAATCAATGATATGAATATCACCAACTGCTTTGTAAATGAATTTTGAGGCGCTCGGATGCCATTTATTAGTCTTATGACCAAAATGCGCTCCTGCTTCAAGCAATACTTTAAGATCTATTGTTTGCATACTAATCTCCTTGTACCGCCGCGTAAGTCGTGTCTGAAAACTATTCAGGAGATTAAATACTTACGCGTGAGTAATTGGTGAAGTATATCATACAAAGCGAATCTACCGCAATACAACAAATCTGTTGTCTGATACTGCAATAGGGAGTCTATTAAAAAGTATCCCGTAATATGTCATATAAGTTAATACAAGCGGTCAATAAAAGTAACTTCTTACAATACTATATCCCATTTATTACAGAATTTTGAACTTATATCTATTTACTGAACCTATTATGAAGATAACAATCATTATTATAAAGACCGATAATTTCCCCCCTGGACAAGGCAGTTCAGACGTAATGGAATGAAGTTAGGGAATAAGAAATTTAGACGTTAACTGTTTTACTTCTCGGGCTACTTGTTTAATAATCTTATTTTTTTCCAGTTTCTTCATTGCATTTTTAACAAAAAGCGATCGTTCTTTTCGGTCGCTTGGCAATTTAAATTCAAGTGTTTCTGTTATAACCTGATCAATCCAAACGGCAATCTTTTTCATTTCTTTTTCCTTCATGCCGCGCGTGGTAATGGCCGGCGTCCCCAACCGAAGTCCTGATGGATAGAGGGGCGGTGCTGAATCGAAGGGAACCGTATTAAAGTTACAAATAATATTTGCCATTTCAAGGGCGCGCGCCGGAATTTTTCCTGAAATGTCCTTATTTCTCAAATCTATCAGAACGAGATGTTTATCAGTTCCACCTGAAACGATTTCGTATCCACGTTTCTTTAACTCGAGAGCAAGCGTCTGTGCATTTTTAATGATTTGTTTTGCATATATTTTGAATTCAGGTTTCATTGCTTCACTGAGAGCTATACCAATGCCGGCAATCGTATGATTATGTGGTCCTCCCTGGAGTCCCGGAAATACGGCTTTATCAATCTGTTCGATCAAAATCTTTCTCGCAAAAATCATCGCTCCGCGTGGACCCCGAAGTGTTTTGTGAGTTGTCATCATGACGACGTCTGCATATTTAAATGGCGATGCATTAACATTTGCGGCAACCAATCCTGCTTCATGTGATACGTCGGCGAGATAATAGGCACCGACTGAATGCGCAATTTTACCCATTTTCTTATGGTTGATATCCCGCGGATAGGCTGTACCTCCTGAGATAAGAATATTTGGTTTTGCCTTTTTTGCCTGTTTTTCGATTTCATCATAGTCAAATACTTTTGTTTTTTGATCGACATGATAAAATTCTATGGTAAAAAATTTGGATGCAAACGATAACGGTCGTTCTTTAAATGACCATCCGTGGGATATATGTCCTCCGTCGGTAAGATACATCGCCATAATCTTATCTTTTGGTTTAAGAAGTGCCATTAAAATTTCCGCATTTGCCGGGGATCCTGAGTAGGGCTGTACATTGACATGCCATTCGTCTGGATTCAACTTAAATAAATCGAGTGCGCGTTGTTCAACTAATAATTCCAATTCATCAACGTATTTCATCCCTTGATAATATCGTTTATTCGGTTGGCCTTCTGAGTATTTATTCATCAAGATTGATCCGACGGCATCACGCACTGCTGCTGAAGCATAATTTTCTGAAGGAATCATCTGGAGCTGTGTTGTTTGACGAAGTTTTTCTTTCTTAATAATAGTTGCAATTGAGGTGTCTGATTGAGAGATCATGAGACGATTATATCACGTAATTACTCCCACTCCATCGTCGCCGGAGGCTTGGTGGTGATATCGTATACCACGCGGGAAACCCCGGGAACTTCGTTGGTGATACGGCTGGCTAATTTCTGTAGTAAATCATATGGTACCCGAGCCCAGTCAGCCGACATTCTATCTTGAGATGCGATAGTGCGAATTGCAACAACTTCTCCAAATACCCTGCCATCTCCCTTGACTGAAGTGCTTTTCGATCCTGTCAAAACAGCAAATGAGTGAAGAAGTTTGTGGTACCACCCTGCTTTTTTAAATTCTTCAACGACAATTTGATCAGCTTTGTGCATATTCTCAAGCCTTTCTTTAGTAACTTCTCCTAATATCCGAATAGAGTATCCTGGACCAGGATGAGGTTGTTCAGTGATAAATTCTTCGGGAATTCCAATTTTTTTTGCAATTTCTCGAACTTGGTCGGTATAAAAGTCCTTGATCGGTTCAAGTAATGAAAGTTTTAGCGTATCTGGAAGTCCACCTACGTTATGATGGGATTTTATGTTGGCTGCGTGCTTTGAACCTTTGCTTTCGATAACATCTGAATAAATGGTTCCTTGGACCAGAAATTTTACACCATCTAGTTTCTCAACCTCTTGTTCAAAAAGATCGATATACAGTTTACCAATGGCTTTTCTCTTATCTTCCGGATCTGTTTTTCCCTTTAATGCCGCCAAAAATTCTTTTTCTTTGTAGAGAATGATGGGTTCTGTACCGAGTCGTTTTGAAAAGAAGTTCTTTACGCGTTCTGTTGTCCCCACCCGCATTAAACCACTGTCAACATGAATTGGAATCATCTGCTTACCGATAGCTTTTACCACGAGTGCAGCGGCAACAGTTGAATCAAGACCTCCAGAAACAGCAGCTATGACATGAGCATTTCCCACCTGTTGTTTAATGTCTGCAATAATTTTTTGTATATCGATTTCTTTCTTTGATGTTTTCAAACCGCAGACTTTTTCCAAAAAATTCCTCAACACCAGAATGCCGTGTTCCGTATGTTCTACTTCGGGATGAAATTGGACGCCGTATATTTTTTTCTGGTCATTTTTCATCGCAGCCGAGGGAATCGTTTCTGAATGGGCAACGAATTCAAACCCCTTTGGCGGACGTATCACCGTATCTCCGTGACTCATCCAAATGCGTGAATGAGGTGAAACTCCTTCGAGAATAACACACGGCTTATCAATAATAAGTGTTGCCGGGCCATCTTCACGCACACTTCCCTTTTCTGTTTTTCCTCCTAGTAATAGATGAGCGATTAATTGTTGGCCGTAACAAATGCCGAGAATGGGAATGCCGAGGTCAAATAATTTTGGATTGATTGTTGGAGCACCCTCTGCATAGACACTCGCGGGGCCTCCAGAAAAAATTAGTCCCTGAGGTTTTCCTTTTTTTGCCTCTTGGTAGGCGCTTTCGGGTTCAATTGTTTTCACGTCAACACCAAGATCTCTTACGCGCCGTGCGATAAGATGAGCAGTTTGAGAGCCGAAATCAACAACTAAAATCATATGCTAAATAAATAAGTTGCACCAAATATTTCATTATTCTTCGAACGAAGTGAGAAGTTCTCGCTCTGCTCGAACAATAATTAAATAGATACGTTGACGAGTTACGTATAACTTTCCCCCGGATTGGTAATCAAAATATCGTGCGGGTGAGATTCAGTAAGGGATGCTTGGGTGATTTTGATGAATCGAGCTTTTTCCGTAAGTTCCTTCAAATTCTTTGCGCCGATATAATACAGGCCGGACTTAATGCCGCCGACTGCCTGATCCACAATGGATTGTAGTGATCCTTTGATCGGGACAAGACCTTCAACCCCTTCAGCCACCAGTACCCGGTCTTTATAACTTTTCCCATGAAATTCGCCTTCCGACTTTATTTTCGCGCCGTGTTGCATTGCTGCGACTGATCCCATACCGCGATATTCTTTAAATTTATACATTTTGATACCCGGTTTTAATATGTTTTTAAATCGTGCTGGAACCATTTCCTCCGGCAATTCAGTAATTTTTCCCGGTGCCTCCTCGCAGCTCGAGAAAAAACTTCCCATCATCACCGTTGACGCTCCGGCTGCAAGTGCTTTTACCATGTCGCCTGAGTACTTAATTCCTCCATCAGCTATAACCGGAATTCCTGCTTCTTTTGCAACCTTTATCGTTTCAAAAAGTGCCGTCAGTTGCGGTACGCCCATTCCCGAAACAATTCTCGTGGTACAAATTGCTCCGGGTCCCATCCCTACTCTTAAAGCATCGACCCTCGCATCAATAAGAGCTTTTGCTCCTTCAGCCGTTGCAATATTTCCTCCGATAACTTGCAGTTGCGGATACGTTTTTTCGATAAATTTGATTGCCTCTATAATTTTCTTATCAAATCCATGTGCTGAATCAACGACCACCACGTCAAGTCCTGCTACCACTAACGCTTTTATTCGATCCTCAAACCCATTACTTGCGCCAATGGCAGCGCCGGCAATCAATCCTTCATTTTTTACTTTTTTGACCTCTCCGGCTTCATCGGCGACCGTTAAATTGCGATGAATAAAACCGATCCCCCCCAGTTTTCCGAGGGCGATTGCGAGTTTACTGTCGCATACCGTATCCATCGGAGCGGCCACGAGGGGCAGTTTCAATTCTATTGTCCGCGTTAATTTTGTCGTCAAATCTATATCAGACCGCGAAAAATCACTGTACCCTGGGAGGATTAAAACGTCGTCGAAGGTGAGATATTCCTGGATGGTAGATATGGTCATATATTTCCGTTGTCATCCCCGGCCTGACCGGGGATCTATATAATTTATAGATTCCGGATCAAGTCCGGAATGACATAGATGTCGCTATTGTATAAAACTCGCCTTATGTGCTATTTCATTCGCCTTCAGTAACTCTTCTTTACTCAATATGGCATTATCAAGTAATTTCTCATATTCCTTGCGCAAACTAATCAGCTGCATTTCAGGTCCATCAGTATTTATGGTAAATAATATGTCGTTTTCTATTAGTGTTCTATATACCATCCGCATTTCATCAAAATCCTTGATAAGTTTCGTGTTCATATTTGAAGTTGGACATGTTTCAAGAACTATTTTATGATCTTTCAAATACTTCATTAGTTTTTTATCCGTTATGCATGCGATGCCGTGGCCGATCCGTTCCGGCTTAAGTTCGCGTATGACTTCCCACATTTCTTCGACATTTGTTGCTTCGCCGGTATGTACCGTTACACCGAGTCCATAATCGCGTGCCTTTTTTACAATTTGCTTAATATCTTTCGGACGAAACGCGTGACTATTTTTTGTTCGCTTAATCGGCCCTGCCAAGTCGATACCAACTACACCTCTTTTTCGATATTTAATCGCCTTTTCGATAATCGCCTCATTTTCTTCCAGGCTAAAACGCCGATCCATCATGAGAATGAATCCTGCTTCAACGGGATATTTGAGACAGGCGCGCTCCATCCCATGCAGAGCATAGACAATGAGATGATCAAGATCCCGTTCACCATTTCTGCTTCTTAAAATAGGATTAACTCGCAATTCAAGTTTGGTAATGTTATTTTTTCGGTATGCTCCTGAAATGGCTGTTTCTGTTGCGGTAAAAAGCGCTTCGGGAGAAGAGGTTATTTTTTCAGTTAAATCATACAAAAGCAAATACTCTTCATAATCTTTCGACTCATACATTGTCACCATTTTTTCAAATTCCCAATAGTCTTTTGTTGGAAGTTTGAGTCCTTGATTATGGGCAATCTCCCACAACATCGTCGGGGAAACAGAAAACCCCAGATGGGTATGAAGTTCGGCAAGTTCTACCCCGTTTAAAAAAGATAAATCAGCCATTAAATAAAAAAAGCCCGCAAAAGATGCGGGGTTATTTATTAAATAATCTTAAAATACATGATCTTAAGATCAACATAGTTTAGTGTAGCATATATTTATGGATTGTCAATCGTTTTTCTAACCTCCTGGATACAAAATTCTGTGCTGTATGAATGGACTAAGGTTAAATCTATTGGTTTATAAAGAATAAGCGATTCAATTTTTGCATGAAGAACGGTTCCGCAATACGTATTGAGCGCTGCTGGCGGGTACGCAAACACGTCGATTTCTGCAAAATCAGGTACTTTCCATTGTGGTGTCATACCTCCCGTATCCGTTATTCCCTCATATACCATTTCGTCTGGTTCAGTTTTTTTTATAACAACTTTAGCACCTTCAACAGGCACATCTTTATTATCTACCGTCTGAACAACTCTAAATTGAAACAATCCTTCAGAAATGGTCGGAGAAATGGTTATGCTCGGTGTTGGCGTTTCTGTAGAGGCAGGTTCTTTTGTAGGAGTAGAAGATGGGACAGAAGCGCTGGTTGACGATTCTGCAGTTTGAGGATTTGTCGTAGGAGTGGCGGTTGCCGTTGGATTGATAGATTCCGAGGCAGATGACGTGTTTGATTTCTCAACTTGACTGGCAACTTCAGATGGTAACGGGACACTTGTTTCTTGCGTGTCGGTAATTGGGACGGTGTTGTCTGTTTTCGGTGTGAGTGTTGATTCGTCTTTCAAATTAATAACTCCGGCTGTTGCAAGAGACACAATTATCATAACCGACAATATCGGTATCGTAAGGGCAACAATTTCTTTTGTATGTGAGAACATGGTTTGTACAGACATAGCCCGGATATCGGGCAGATGTGTGGCGCGATTATATAAAAAAAGATGCTAAAAAGCAAGCAAAAATGATATGGAATGATATAATAAAAAGATGCCGGAAAAAATTGAAGGAACAAATATGTGGAGAATTCTTGAAAAAGAATATATATTAGGTATGGATGGGGATCAGGAGGTACTTATAGAGGGACCAAATATAGTCAGAGTTTCTGAATGGTCGGATTTGGGTCTGCTGAGTGTTCAGTTTGCAAATCACCTTCTTGAATTCGAAACGACCGATTTTTCCTCAATTGTTAGAAAGAAAACGGGTTAATTTCTATGCTGATTAATCTGATCTCTTAGCTTAAGAGCTTCCTCTCTCGGATTCTCAGCAAAAATAACAGAGCGAGAAGCATTTATTATGACCCCTTTTTTCTTACTATTGAGTCCTGCATTGAGTGTTTTTTCTACTTCTCCACCTTGTGTTCCTAATCCCGGAACTAATAAGGTCATGTCGCCAACAATGTCGCGTATTCGTTTCAATTCTTCAGGATAGGTAGCGCCAACTACCAACATACAATTTTTGTTTTTGTTCCAGTTAGTTACTATTTGGCTGGCAACAAATTCATATAAGTGTAATTGTTCCGGTAAGGTTAAACCTTGCAGGCTTGCAAGGTTTAACCTTGTTGGATTGATTTCAGTATTTTGAAACTCCCCACTTCCCGGATTTGATGTTTTGCATAAAATAAAAATTCCCTTTTCCTTATAATCTAAAAATGGCTGTAATGCCTCAATCCCCTGATATGGCTGAAGGGTAATAGCATCAACATTCAAGTATTCAAACGCAAACTGTGCATAGGCATTATTTGTATTGCCAATATCTCCCCGTTTAAAATCAAACAGGATGGGCATATGCGGGCGTTTCTCGCGGATATAATCACACGTTGCTTTCAGTTCAGCAATTCCCTCAGCTCCGCGGGCTTCATAAAAAGCACTGTTTGGTTTAAAGCAGCAAACGAGATCATGTGTTTGATCAATAATCCACTTGTTAAACGTAAACTGGGGATGGATCGTTTTCTGAAACCGCTCGGGCATGTGGTAAAAATCCGTATCAAGCCCCACACAAAGTAGTGAATTGTTTTTGTCCTGCACCGATTCTAGTTTTTGTTGGAATGTCATGAAGCCTGTTGTAATTCTAACAGTATATCAGCAATCAATTCTTGAGGAGAATCGCTAAAAAGCACGTTGCCTGTTTTTGGCTTCTGGATAACGGTGGTTAAGCGCTTTATCTCATCAGCAAACCCACCGGTGCCGGTGAGAACTCCTGTTGTTTTCCCGAAATCAATAAGAAATGAAAATTCACTCATGGTCCCCCACCGCCCTGACACAATTATTCCCGCGTTACAGTCGGCAACCATAAGAAGATTTCGAAATTTTTTGAGGATTCTGTCGTTGTCTTTATGGAGAAATTTGTTATTTACGTAGACAATCTTTGAGTAGTAAGATAAATCAACTAATGGATATTCTTTCATCTGATCTTCGCGGGAAAGACATGAAGAGTATCCGTGTAGTTCAATATCTGATGAATTTTTCGCTCCCTTCATCACTTCAAAAGGAATTCCTTCACAGGCGCCATTTACAAGAATAATCGAATCAGCGTAGTGACCAAGCACTTTTCCTAATTCCTGTGCTTTCAGAATCGTTTCGTTTCCTTCCTGAGCCGCCGACCCAAAAATACCGATTTTGAGTTTATTCATGCTATTTCGAAAAATACACCATATGATTGTCAAAACAGGTCTTAAAGATTTCCATAAAACCGTGCCGCCCCAGCAAAGGCGGCACATCATCAGAATCAAGAAACCCCACAGGAATCGTTAGTTCAGAATAAATTTTACGAAACCGAAAAGAAGTCTTCATAAAATATATGTTTCAGGTCGTGGAACAAAGAGCAGATGTGGTATTTGTTTCGGATATTTTTTTTCAAGCTTATTAACTAGTTCAACAGAAGCTTTATCATTGTCAGGGAGAATATGAGCTTTTCCAGCAATTATCACAACTTGTTTACCTTGGTATTTTTTTGCAGCCTTCCCTGATAGAAGTTTATCAATAAGTTTATCAGTATTGTCTTTCATAATTATCACCCGTATCAGCATATCACATCACTCAAATCTTTTTCTTTGACCAGCCGACTGGATCGGCAAACCAGTCATCTACTAATTCCTTTTGTTTTTTATTGAGCATTTCTTTTTTGACTGCTTGCTCGATAATAACTTTTCCGGTTGTCAACGTAAATAATTTTAATTTTGCATGCTTTAGTTGTTCGAGTGATTTTTTTGTTTCATACGTTGTTGAAGCAACGACATGCGAAACTCTCCCACCCAGTTTTCTGACCGCATCTGCATTACCAATAGATGATCCTGCCGTTGAAATATGATCTTCAACAATTACCACGTTAGAATTCTTTCTCAGAGAACCTTCTATTTGATTTTCTTTTCCATGTCCTTTTTTATCAGATCTGCAGTACACCATCGGGATACCAAGTCGATCTGCTATCCAAGCACCTTGGGGAATTGCAGCTGTTGCTGTTGCGGATACATAGTCGACATTTTCTAACCCAATATTATTTTTTATTAGCTGAACATATAGATCGATAATTTTTTTCCGTTCGTTTGGGTGAGATATAATGATGCGATTATCCAGATATATGGGGCTTTTTATACCAGATGTATAGGTATAAGGAGGATCGAAACGAAACGTGACAGCGCCAATTTTTAAAAGTATTTGAGCAACCTCTCTAGCGATATTTTGTTTCATAATGTAGAATTTATTATGCTATAATAGCATATAGTTTAAACTAATCAAACAATGAGTCAACCAGTCAATCAAGAGCCGCAATTAACTCCGGAAACATCTCAACAAAAGCCATTCGCAGAACATCCTGATTGGTTTAATACATTTCTCGATCATTTCAACGGGAAACGGCTTGGCACAAAAGTAACCCCTGAGCATTTACAGGAAAAGTTTCCAGCTCTCTGGAGCAAAATTACTGATCCGTCACAACCGGTAGATATCTTATTTATCGGTGCAGGAAATGGTATTTATGAAGTACCGCTCATTGCCGATTTTGCACATACCCGCGGAGAATCTAATGGTATGTCAGTCTATTGCATGGACCCATCTCAAAAACTACATGAACAATTTGTACAAAATGCTCAATCTCAAGGAGTCGCAGGGACCGTGAAAGGTTATGCAGAAACGACATTTGAAGATCCCTCTTATCATCCGCCAAAGGCAGATTTAGCAGTAGCTTCTCATTGCTGGTACTATGTCCCTGACGGTGAAGGAACAAGTCCCGAGACAAATCCACTGGTCAAATTTGCACAGGCTATAAAACCAGGCGGAGCAGGATTAATAGCTTTACAGTCAGAAACAAGTGACAATTTTAAGTTCCGAAGAGAATTCACTCCTAAAGTACACGGAAGATCTGTTACAGAAAAAAGCGGCGAAGATATTGAAAGACAACTTGATACGTTAGGAATAGTGCATGAAGGAGTTGATGTTAAAGCAGAAACGGATATGACTCCTATATTTCCTCAGGGAACATTTGATCCGACTGAAGAAGGAAAGAAAATACTTTCATTCATGGTACGAGAAGAATGGGACAAATTAACTCCTGAATTACAGGGGGAGATTAAAGCTAGATTAACCGAAACGGTCAAAAGAAATGTCGAAGAAACAGACAAAAACGTCATGTATTTTAGAGAGCGCTTTATCTGGATGCCGGGCAAAGAATCAACTGAAGAATCAAGATAACTTCTTCTTTATACCTTTATAAACGGAGCGATGAGGGATGCAATAGACAACGTGTGTAATTTCTTCTTAAGCAATTTTAATTTATCTTCCTCAATTAACACCGTATCCGTCACCACCAACTCATCAAGATCACTTTTTGCTATTTTTTCCGCGGCATCCTTGACCAGAAGCGGGTGAGAAATACACGCTATTACTTTCTTGGCTCCGTCTTTTTTGAGAAGTGGCATGACGGCAAGCATGGTGCTTCCGGTTGAAATAAAATCGTCCGGAATGACGACGATTTTATTTTTAACATCCAAATTAATTCCTCTCAGTTCTACAGCACCCGTGGTTAATGATCTCTCCTTATCAATAATGCCAATGGTTCCTTCCTGCCCCATTTCTTTCGCAAATCGACGGGAGCGTTTTGCGCCGCCAAAATCAGGACTGACGACCAAGGTATTCTTCCCGTACGTTTTAGCAATATAATCTGCAAACAACGGAACTGCCGTGATATGGACGACGGGAATTTCAAAAAACCCGATGATATTATCTGAATGGAGATCGACGGTAATTAATGAATGGATGCCGACGGTTTGTAAAAAATCGATAACTACTTTAGAAGATAATGACTCGCCGGGCAAAAATACTTTGTCCTGAATACCGTATCCAAACCACGGAACAACCGCGACAATTTTCTCTGCCCCTCCGCGCTTCAAGGCATCGGCGATTAAACAGAGTTCCATAATATGCTCATCTACGGGCATCGAAAGTGACTGAACAATATAGAACGTATTTCCGTAAATCGACTCTTCTACTCTGATTTGTGCCTCTCCATTTGAAAATCGTCCGGTTAATGTTTTGCCCAAAGGAATTTTGGCTGCTTTGGAAATCTTTTCAGCAAGAGGTTTATTTGATGTGCCGGAGATGATGAATGATTGTTTCATTAAAATATGTAGTGGTTTAGCTTGCTAAATCAAGGCGCACCAAGGTGCGCCACTACAATGCATGTGTTACGCCTACAATTTCTTTCAGTGATTCCAATTTTTCCCGCTGCATGTATTCTACCAGACCTTTCTTAATATCTTCATATACCGTTTTGTTAAAGTAAACCGCCGAACCGACGCCAACCAATGTTGCACCCGCCATCATCATTTCAACCGCATCTTCCCAAGTAGAGACACCACCCATACCAATGATAGGAATTCTGACTGATTCATAAATATCATACACACAGCGGATAGCAACCGGTTTAATTCCTGCACCTGACACGCCACCTTCTTTGTTTCCGAGTACCGGTTTCTTCGTTTTTATGTTAATGATCATTCCCGGACCGACGGTATTGATTGCCGAAATTGCATCGGCTCCAGCATCTTCGACGGCCTTTGCAACTTCTGAAATATTAAAAACATTAGGTGTTAGTTTTGCAATGAGTTTTTTCTTTTTGCCTACTGCTTTACGAACCGCCTTTACGGCTGCTGCAGCAGAATCCGGACCGATACCCATCGGTTGTCCCAGATCATTAATAGTATTAGGACAGGAAAGATTGAGTTCTATGAGGGGAGTTGAGACGGGCATAACTGCTCTGGCAAGCATTTTAAAATCAGCAGTTGAAGTCGCAAAAATACTGACGATGACGGGAACTTTAACTTTTTTAATCAATTCTTCTATTTGATCTGGCCCCTTTTTTGGTCCGGGATTTCGCAAACCTACGGAGTTGAGAAACCCATGTTCATATTTGCACACCCGAGGAAGTGGGTTGCCCTCTCTCGGTTTTGGCGTTAAGGACTTTGTGGTTATTCCTCCAATCCCCTGCTCTTCTGCACGCTTATGATCCTTTATTTCTTGGATGATACCTGATGGGAGAATGAGAGGATTAGGAAAAGTGACGTTCAGGAACCGGGTAGCGAGTTTATTTTTCATACAGCTATACCTGATAATAACTCTCTTGCTCTTGCGTCATGAAGAGCAAGCGCAATTTCTATTGCACAATCCTCACCGACATTGACAGCGTTTCGGATTCTCCAAATTTCATCTGGACTAACTTGTAAATCATCCCACTCACCATTTATTACTTCGGTAGCTATTACATCTCCAATATTAAATTGATCCCACCCTTTTGGTATTTCCATGATTATTCTGACTCAAAGACTTTTCTTCCCCTAATCACTGTTCTGACTATTTTCCCTTTTACTTTCATACCATCAAACGTGCTCCAGCCGCATTTGGTGAACAAATTCTTATTTTCGATAGTATACTCCGCGTTTGTATCTACTTCAATATAAGTATCGCCATTTTGTAGTCGCGGATCACTAATCCGCACTACGTCTATTCCGAATATTTTTTGCGGTTCCTTATGCATTAAACGGACAATATCATCTATCGTAATTCTCCCTTCTGAAACGGCAGTTAGCATCAAGGGTAAACTTGTTTCCAGTCCGGGAACGCCGAATGGCGGGTTATCACTTTCTTTTTCTTCTTTCGTATGCGGCGCATGGTCTGTTGCGATACAGTCAATGGCGTCAATGTGTTTCCAGAGAAAATCAACGTCTTGCTTGGATTTAAGAGGTGGCTTCATAGTACCATATGGTCCGAGAGCAACCGCATCTTTTTCTGTTAAAAATAAATGGTGCGGTGTTACCTCGCACGTGATCGTAAAGCCTTTTTCTTTTTCCTGAATAATCTGCTCCAATTCTGATCGTTGAGACAGATGTGCTATATGAAGTTTTTTATTGAATTTCTTTGCAAGATCGATGGCACGATTCATCATCTCTCTTTCTGCGTGGACGACGATTGGTTTATGAGAAGGCCATTTGTTAAAAATATTTTCTAATATTTGCTCTTCTTCGATAAGCAAGTTACCCGTTGTCGTGTCCATGTAAACTTTTAATGCATATACGTCATCAATTACTTTTTCAAACTCACTCGTGTTATCGTTATTTGACAGAGATCCTTCGACTCGCTCTGCTCGCTCAGGATGACGGGATGAAGCGCCAAAAATAAATCCGACATCACACACCGCTTTTTCTTTTACCAATCGTTTTTTCTGTTCAAGAGCTTCTACGGTAATAGTTGGTTCAGGATTGTTCGGCATGTCCAGAACCATAACAAATCCTCCGGCAACGGCTGCTTTTGTTCCTGATTCAAAATCTTCTTTGTGGGTTGCTCCGGGATCGCGAAGGTGGACATGAGGATCAATGAGACCGGGAAGTTTTACCGTTTTCATTTTGTTAACACCAGCTTTAGTAGCGCCATTCTCACATACATGCCATTTTTTACCTCATGGGTAAAATAAACGGCGCGCGGGTTACTATCTACATCAGTAGTCATTTCATGAATTCTCGGAAGCGGGTGCATGATGATTGATTTT
>Ga0209518_1001675_pt1 | contig 22893 bp, 18 predicted proteins | sample RifGroB1_FD_183993 | JGI IMG/M metagenome (GOLD analysis project Ga0209518, IMG submission 183993) | Groundwater microbial communities from Rifle, Colorado, USA - Groundwater B1 (SPAdes) (version 2) | ecosystem: Environmental > Aquatic > Deep subsurface > Groundwater | place: Rifle, Colorado...
ATTATACACCCTTCCTGATTATGTTTTAGCGGCGACATGGTCTCCTGATGGAAAAAAAATTGCTGTATACCGTGTAGATCGGGCTAAAAATAGATACCTAATAAGCACTATGGATCCCGATGGATCGAATGTAAAAGAGCTCCTCAATATCCATATCAGTAATATAGAACTAATGTGGCCGTCCATGGATACGCTCTATTTTTACGATAAACCAATGCAATCTAAGGCAATCGACGGTTTATTCAAATACTCGTTTCCCACTAAGCAATTAGGGCCTCTCAACATTTTTTCCCTCGCGTTCGGTGAAGATAATTCAAGTTCATTTCACGGGATAACTCTTTTCCCGTCTCCTGACGGAAAAATAATCTTCTTCTCGTATACCAACCTATCAGGAACTTCGCTTCTTTCTGGAATCGTCAATCCTTCAGCTATTAATGAGGAGGCATACCTTATCGATGTCCCATTTTCGTCATTGCCACAAAAATGTTCGTGGGCCAAAACCGGCGAAACAATTTATTGTGCCTATTCTGATGAGTTCCGTAATAGTAATAAAGTTGTTCCATTTGATTATTGGAATGGTAGCCTGTCAACAAACGACTCTTTTGCCAGGTTCAACTGGAAAACTGGGGAACTGAAGGTATATGCCGAAAAAACTGGTTTTGACGCAACCGATGTCAGTGTCAGTCCTGATGAGAGCTTCCTTATCTTTATAAATCGCAAAGATATGAATCTGTACAAAATGAAGTTATAAGTCGATCTTGTTTTGATCTTATTTATATCTTAAAAGAGAAGTGTTAACACTTCTCTTTTAAGATATTCATTATCGCCTTGTCGCCGAATCTTGATCTATAACGGCTTAACCACCACGCAACGGTTCGGATGTTCTCCTTCGCTTTCCGTGTGAACATCCGGTCTCAAGGCAAGCTCTGCATGGATAACCCGGCGCTCATAAGAACTCATGGGACAAAGTTTGACCGATTGCTTCATGACAATGGCACGCTTCGCCGCCTGCCGCGCCATTTCTTTCAATCGTTCTTCGTGCTGAAAACGATAATTATTGATATCCACGATAACCCGTTTGCGCTCTTCGGTAAGTAAAGATAAATGTTTTTGCAACACTTCTTCCCAGGCGAAAAGAACTTCTCCGTTCTGGCCGATAATCAGGCCCGCATATTCGACAAAAACATCAACTCGCATTATGTCTCCGTCTTCACGGATAGTGACTTCTTTCGCAGGGAATCCCGCTATCTCGAACAGTTGCCTGGTAAATTCTTTCATTTGCTCCATAAGGAATTATGCGTTATGTTTCAATTGTTTTTGAATATACCATTGCTGAGCCACGGAAACAATCGAAGAGACAGACCAATATAAAGAAAGAACTGATGGGAAAGAACGGAAAATAACAAATGTTAGAACAGGAGAAAGGTATGCGGTTAGGCGCGAAGCGCGAACCGTCGCATCCTGGGTTTTTGTTTGAGGAATGCTCTTTAAAGAGAAAAACACCTGGACAAACTGTAATAACGACGCGCATACGGTTGCAAGAAAGAATGGTTGTAAAAGGTCGAACATGCCCAAAAACGTATGGTTCATATTTGGAGACACGGGAATCCAGGGATACACCAGATGACCGAATGAAACGGAAAAAAGCTGAAATACCTTATATACCGCTAAGAGGATAGGAAGTTGTATGAACAAAGAAATCACTCCTGAAAACGGATTAAATTTGTTCTGCTTATAAAGCTTCATGAGCTCCGCAACCTGCGTTTGCTTATCGTCTTTGTACTTTTTTTGTACCGCCTCGATTTCCGGTTGAAGTTTGCTCATGACGAGCTGAGATCGGATGGACTTCGAAAAAAGCGGCCAAAGCAACACCCGTACCAGCAGTGTAAATAAAATAACCACTATACCAAAATCGTGTCCGGGAATATGGGCGTATAAAAAAAGAAATGTGTTAAAAAGTGGTTTTACCAGGAGTGTTTCAAGCATATTTTATACAAATGGCGCTTTATGCGCTGTAGCGACAATGGCGTCTATCACCGGACGTTCCCATCTTTGATAGTCTAAGGGAATGGAAGGCTTTGTCCGTAACCTTATGAGAAACTCGTACCCTAAAGGAATACGGTAAATGTTATGACGCACAATTTCGCGCATAATCCGTTTCCAGCGGTTGCGATTTACCGCGGAAAATGAGGGAAACTTTTTGATCAGAAAACTACACCGCATTTCCTCCTCGGCAATACGGATCGCCTTTACCTCTATGTCCCCGGACACGATTGCATGTCTGCTGCGCATAAGGTACGCGATATCGCGAGAAGATTGAATCCGCGCCATGCGAAATATATTAAACAGAAACCTTTTTGCGACCCTTTTGACGCCTTCGCTGGATAACCCGCCTCCCTCCGGGGCTTCGTTGTTTTTTGAGAAACCCGTGAGTTCGCGATCGTTTCCGTTTACTTGGTTGGTAGGTGATTGACATGCTGCGCTTCTGTTTACACAATTATTTTCTCGTGTGTATACTGTACCATTTCCTTAAGGTTCCCGTCAATTAATACGTAAGGAGAATGGTCTCATACACACATTATCAACATATTACCCACAATGCATAGGATAATTTTTTGCCCTTCACTCCTTTGTTCGGTACAATACAGCACAGATAATATCACGAACGTATGGACGCGCAGAAATTGTGGCAAGCAACACTTTCGGAAATAGAACTTATTCTTTCCAAGGCGAGTTTTAATACCTGGTTCAAGACAACGTGTATCACTAAACATGAAGGTCACTCGGTCACCGTCGGGTGCACCAACAACTTCACGAAAGAATGGCTCGAAAATAAATATCATAAAATCGTATTGAAAGCGTTACGGACCCTGGATCCGAACATAAAATTTGTGGAATATATTATTACCACAAACCCTTCCTTAAAGCCAAGTCAAAAGAAATCATCGGCTCCATTGTTTGAAACAATCCCTGTCGAAAACCAACTCGAACTCGGAGGATACGCGGTTGACCGGGATACCGGACTGAATGCACGGTACACGTTCGAGAGTTTTGTCGTGGGATCACATAATGAACTCGCCCATGCGGCCGCGCTCGCTGTAACCGAAAAACCGGGTGCGCAATATAACCCTCTTTTTATTTATGGCGGGGTAGGGCTCGGGAAAACACACCTCCTGCAGGCAATCGGCCATACGGTATATGAAAACTCGAAAAAGAAGAAAAAAATAACCTATATTACGTCGCAAAAATTCACCGAAGATATTGTCACCGCTATCCGCAGGGAAACCATTGACGATCTAAAAAAGGGGTTCCGTGCCACCGATATTCTTCTCATTGACGACATCCAATTTATCGCAGGGAAGGATAAAACTCAGGAAGAATTATTCCACATTTTCAACACCCTCTACCAGAACAACAAACAGATTGTTTTCACTTCCGACAGGCCCCCAAAGGCCATTTCTTCGATCGAAGACCGCCTCCGCTCACGATTCGAAGGCGGTATGATCGTAGATATCGGTATACCGGATTACGAAACCCGTATCGCGATTATTAAGACAAAATTGCAGCACATCGGCGTATCCCTTAATGACGAAATTGTCGGGCGTATTGCCACGAATGCCCAGCGCAACATCCGGGAGCTTGAAGGAACTCTTAACCGGATTTTGGCATACGTGAAAGTCCGCCAAACCACCCCAACCGCCAAGGAAATCGACCAACTTTTGGAGGATATCGCGCGACCACACACGAAACATATTACTCCTAAGCAAGTTATGAAAATTGTGGGCGATTTTTATGACCTCGATGAGGCACATATGATGAAAAAATCGCGGTCCAAGGAGCTGGTTAAACCGCGCCAAATCATCATGTACTTCCTCCGAGATATTCTGAAAATGTCGTATCCCAATATTGGAGAAAAAATGGGAGGGAAAGATCATACCACCGTCATCCATGCTTGTGAAAAAATAGAACGGGAACTTTCCTACAACACCACCCTTTCACAAGAAATCGCAACCATTAAAGAACGCATCCTCCGTGTTGATTAAGTGTGTACAAGGTGCGCCTTCGCGGCGACTATCTTTAAATTAAATGATAAAAATATAAATAAAATAAATTATACCCATGGTAAATACCAACTTTATCCACATATTTTCCTCGCCGGAAAATGAAAAAAGAGCTTATTGCACCTATACTTTAAAGAGTTATCCACTGAAAAACCTTTCCTTAATAACAATAATTTTTTAAATATTTAATTTATATAATACTACGGTTATGAAATTTCTTGTTCTGGTAGAAAACTTACGAAAAGCATTATCTTTAGTCGAACATGCTTTAGGGAAGAATGCTCATCTTCCTATTTTAGAATCATTTTGTATTGTCGCAAAAGGAAGCACGGTTAGTATTTCCGCGACAAATCTCGAAATTGGCATGGTTACTTCTTGCTCCGCCAAAATAGAGAAAGAAGGAACGGCGGCAGTCGCGGCGCGACCGCTTTTGAATTTTTTACAACAATTGAATGAAGCGAAAGTCACGATAGAGCAAAAAGAGAAAACGGTTCTCGTGACATCCGATTCATACACGGCTTCCCTGCAAACCTACGAAATCGAAGAATTTCCCCTTATCCCTGTGGTAAAAGGAACAGATCATGTTCAAATAGAGAGCAGCCTTTTTGCCCATGCGTGCGAACAAGTCTCGTTCGCGAGCAGCACTTCCGATTTCCGTCCGGAGCTGAATAGCGTATGTATTCGCACGGACCCTCAGGACGGAATCAGGTTTGTCGGGACCGATACTTTTCGTCTTGCCGAAAAATATATCGCTACCAAAGAGTGTCTTCGTATCCCCGAAGCGAAGCAAAGCCTTCTTGTTCCACTCCGAACCATACAAGAGGTGACCCGTATCGCGAAAGAAAAACTCGAGCCGCTTACGATCTTGAGTGATCCCACACAGGCTTCGTTCGAGTGGAGCGATACCCGGATGGTTTCCCGTTTGGTGGAAGGAGAATTCCCTGAATACAGCTCGGTTATTCCCTCAACATTCAAAATAGAAACACTTATTTCACATCCGAAGTTCTTGGAAGCCCTTAAGGTGAGCGGCGTGTTCAGTTCACGGCTCCACGATGTTCGTTTTTCCTTTGATCCCAAAGAAAAGACTATCACAATCCTTGCCACAGATGCGCTTGCCGGGGAAAACCGTGCCAATTTCCGCGTTGACAAATGTAAAGGAGAGTCGCTTGAAGCATCATTCAACTACAGGTATCTGATTGATGCTCTTGGGGCACTGAACCCGAAGAGTAAAATTATATTCAACGTGTCCGATACCGACCGTCCTGCGTTGATCCAAGAAGAAGGGGACGGGACTTATTTCTGCATTATCATGCCCTTAAGGGTATAACCAGGCGTTATTCCCCTATGAATTCTTTTGAAGCTTCTATTCTGTCACCGTCTTCATCAATGGCCCGGATAAGAATGGTATTTTTTGTTTGAATATTTGACGGCACGAAGAAAATAGAATACATGTTTTCTTGGGATCCGGGAAAAGTGTATACTGAGGATCCATTGAAAAAGAAAGAGACTTCTTGTATCGGTGTTGTCGATTGTACGGATGCGGTAATCTGAAGGGCAGTGTGTTTTTTGATTATCCGGTATTCTTGGGGTTCTCGGATTACTACGGAAGGCCTGGTAAAGATCGGTTGGACAGGAGTGGATACAGATGACCCCACATGTAGGGTAGCCCATTGACTGACCCCGTATTCCCACAGATTGAATTGCGGATCCTGATAAGGATTTGCGGGAGGCGCTCCTTGAGGGTTGTTTTTATCGACCCAGTAGAGGATAGAATGTATTTGCGGTCCTGTTGGGGTAGGGATAATGTACTCCCCTTTTAAAATTGGTTTTTCCGGAACGGGTATACTCGGACTCGCGAACATTTGTTTTTCAAAAAGCGGGAGGGCTTGTTTCATGAAATCGTTCCAGATCGGAGCGGCCGCCATTCCCCCTGCTCCTCCGCGCTGCATCGGAGAGTAATCATTATTACCAACCCATACACCAGCTACAAGCGTTGGAGAAAATCCGATAGTCCAGGCATCCCGATAATCTTGGCTTGTTCCGGTCTTTGCTGCGACCGTGTAACCAGGGACAGTCAAAGGTCCCTGGGCAGTAAAGGTTGGAACCCTACTTTCGTCATCGGAAAGAACATTATTGAGAATACGTACTATTGACGCCTCAAATACCCGTTGCCCCTTGGGGTTAGCTTCAAAAATAACTTTTCCTTGATTATCCTTTATGGAAAGGATGGGAATCTGAGCGTGGTGCATGCCTTCTTGGGCAAAAACACTGTATGCCTGTACCATATCAACAAGTTTAATCCCGCCCCCTCCCAAGATAAGAGAAAGACCGTAATGGGATGGACCTTGGGTTAAAGTGGAGATGCCGAATGATTGGGCAATTTTGATGGCGTCTTGGATCCCGACCAGGTAAAGAAGTTTTACAGACGGAATATTCAATGATTGTTGGAGTGATTGGCGTAAACTTACGGGTCCGCGCAGCTGCCCGTCGTAATTTTGAGGATGGTAACAATCGTCGGGGTTTATCTCGGGATGAGGGGTCCCGTCGGTGTTGCAATTCGTGTTAAATTCGGTAAAAACATCGAATAACACCGTGTCAGGAGAATATCCTTTTTCAAACGCTTTAAGATATACGAAGGGTTTGAAACTTGATCCCGGCTGTCGCACCTGGAGAGAGACGTTTACATTTCCGTTTTTTTCGACATCGAAATAATCGCGCGATCCAACCATGGCGATAATTCGACCATTAGTCGGGTCTTGGGCAACCAGGGCGGCATTATCCGCGTGCCAATTGGCGTCGTTGCGCGCCGCACCGTCACGGACCGCTTGTTCGGCGATTTCCTGAAGCTTCATGTCCAAGGAAGTGATTACTTGAAGCCCCCCTGTTTCGATATATTGTTCATCGAACATTTCTGCCAAAAGCGATTTCACATACATCACGAAGTGAGGAGCTTTTATAGTCGCTCGTTGTTTCGAGAAGTTGATGGTTTCTGCAATCGTGCGGTCCGCTTCTTCTTGAGAAATCCATTTAAGATCTTTCATACGGTTAAGGATATATTCTTGTCGTGACTTCAACTCTTTTGTGTGTGTCCCGTACGGAGAAAGATATGATGGCCGCTTAATAAGCGCGGCAAGGGTGGCGGACTCCGCTAAAGTAAGGTCTCGGGAAGATTTGTTGAAAAATGTTTGGCTTGCCGCATCAATACCGTATACATTCGATCCGTAAGGTATTTGATTAAGGTAAAACTCTAAAATTTGATCTTTGGTATATCGTTGTTCGAATTTTATTGCCAGGAAAAGTTCTTTAACTTTTCTAGTAATGGTTCGTTCAGGCGTAAGGAAAGAATTTTTGACAAGCTGTTGGGTAATAGTGGACCCTCCTTGAACCACTTCCCATGGGCGTGTGATATTATGGAGAACTGCCCTGATAATCCCCTTGATATCGAATGCGGGATGCTCGTAGAATCCGGCATCTTCTGCGACAAGGGTTGTCTTTTTTACTGTTTCAGGGATATCGGAAAAAGAAACAATGGTTCTTTTTTCCAGGCTATGAATGTCATATAAAAGCACTGTCCCTGTTTTATCCCAGATCTTCGTTGATTGGTTGATGGTTCGGGAGCTGAACTGAGAAGGATCAGGCAGGGTTTGTATGATAAAAACAATCCAGACCGCTCCCAATAAGACAGCAATCCCTATCCCCGCAGCCACAGACCGTCCCAAACGTCCCCTTAATAATAAAAGTAAACTCGTTTTTTTCTTGGGTTTACGGGTATTATTCTGCGTTTTTATGGCGTGGGTCCGTCGCAGGGGAATAATTGACTTTTTTCTGAATCGTCGTACCATAGAAGCATGAAGTATTTCAGTATATACTATTATACGATGAATGTATGAATGCCGCATAGACCGCGAGATTTTATGTTTCCCTGTCTTATGCGCAGGGTTTTTTGATAAATATAACGAATTAAGAAATTTATGGGTGAAAGATTGTTGTTAGGCAAAATAGAAGAGCTTTTAACGCGTGGGATCGTGAACATTATTCCGGGCAAAATAGAGCTCGAATCAGCTTTGCGTTCCGGGAAAAAATTGAATGTTTACCTGGGTATCGACCCGACGGCAACCAGGATTCATCTTGGCCATGCCGTTAATCTTCGCAAACTTCAGGCATTCATCGAGCTTGGTCATCACGTCACGTTTTTGATCGGTGATTTTACTGCACGGGTCGGAGATAATTCGGACAAGGAATCTGAACGGCCACTCCTCACCAAACAAGAGATTGAGGCTAACTTTCAAACATACAAGGAGCAAGCCGAGAAAATCCTTGATTTTTCAAAAGCAGAACTCCATTACAATAGCGAATGGCTTTCCCCTTTAAGTTTTGCCGACGTACTTCAATTATGCCAGCAATTTTCGTTAAACGATTACCTTTCCAGAGAAATAATGAAGAAAAAGATGGAAACAGGGGTTTCGATTAGATTGGACGAGGTATTGTATCCCATTATGCAAGGATATGATTCATTTCATATGGATACCGACGTACAGATTGGCGCGGCCGATCAAACATTTAATATGCAGGCAGGCCGTGTTCTCCAAAAACGCTTACACAACAAGGAATCCTTTATCTTGGTGAATGATTACCTTATAGGTACGGACGGCAGGAAAATGAGCAAAAGCTGGGGGAACGCAGTGTGGCTTTCCGACAGTCCTGAAGAAATGTTCGGTAAAATCATGTCCCTTAAAGACGAGCTCATTGAGCAGTATTTTATCTTAGGAACAAGTACCGATTTAAAAGAAATAGGCGCGGTTCGCGATCGGTTGATCAAAGGAGAAAACCCGATGGTCTTAAAGAAGGAATTGGCTTGTGCGGTGGTGACCGAGTTTCACGGTAAAATTGCTGCTCATGATGCTCAGGAACAGTTTGAAAAACAATTTCAGGAAAAGACTACTCAAGGAGTAAATATTCCTGAAGTATGTTTTGATAAACATGAGAGAGGTTTATATTTACGTGACGAGTTTTTAGTAAAGATGGGCCTTGCTTCTAGTAAGTCTGAGGCGCGCATTTTTATCTTAAAAGGTGGGACCATCTCTAGTGCGGCAGAGAAGTTAACGGGACCGAATAATAGCGTGTCCATACGACTTGCCACGTTTCCCGATGATACGCACTATCCGCAAGATGACGGTGATGTCTTTAAAGTGGGTCGTAAAATTAGGAAGGTAAGACTCAAGTAAACACAACAAAAACCGCCCTTGGGGGCGTTTTTGTTTATTAATCTTACAAAGCTTCTTCTATTCGTTTTTCTTGTTGTGAATCTGGGTTTTCCGCTTTTTCGTCCGCTCGCGGGAATCCGGTTATATCTTCAAGCTCTATTTCCTGTGGTTCTAAAGGTTTTTCGTCCTTGTCTTTTTTAGAAGGTATAGCTCTGTCGGGAACAGAGGCGTTTTCATCTTCTTCACTTAAGAGAAACGGAGCGAGAAGCGGTAGCGTGATGAAATCAAGGAAGTTCAAAGAGGTAGTCATATTATAGTTATAATTAACCTGTGTCTGTTGTACCAGATTTTCTAGCCTTGTCAATTATTGCGTTTCCCCGGAAAGAGTAATACCCGGTCATCGCGATCGCCAAAGCGTCGATAGCATCCCGTGAAGTGAGTGACTTTGGTATCCCCGTGATTAGCTGAAAGACCATTTTACGCACCGCGGTTTTGTCCGCGTGTCCGTAACCGCAAATTACCTGTTTTACATTGGTCGGATGAACATCGATAATCAGTATATCAAACTGCTGTGCCATAAAAGAAAGGGCCCCGCGTATTTCACTAACCGACAGGGCGGAGCTGATGTTATGTCCAAAATAAATCCGTTCGATAGCGATAAGGATAGGTGAGTGCGCAATAGCAATATTCTGAAGTGAAGCGTGGATTTTAGAAAACAACGTTTTTTTATCCAGAATTTTAGGGATAAGAGGAATAAGAAGCCCGGCGTCGATAAAACGAAATCCTTTCTTGTCCGGGACAATGACGCCGTACCCGATGCGTTTCGTGCCAGGATCTATTCCGACAATAATTCCGGTATCAGAGAGAGGCATTAAGATGGATGTCATCGATATCTTCACATTCGTCGAGCGTTTCTACGAGACGGGTAATCGTGGATAGTTTTGATTCATCGACAATGGTAATAGGGTTATTCGTGCGGTAGTCGATATAAGATTCGAATTCAACTTTTTGCTCCAAGAGCGTTTTTTTAATTTTTTCGGCAGACTGCTTACCGCAAAGAATCGTAGTCGTTTCTGTGTTGTCTTCGATTCCGGTTGCGCCGGCGTCAATCACGAGCATAGAGAGATCCGGATGTGCTTGCCATGTGGGTGCGGGAATATCGAAACAAATGGTTTCCGTAAACATCCACTGTACTGAACCGGTTTCCGCGAGTCTCCCCGAATAATCGTTGAGAATACTCCTAATCGATCCCAGGGTGCGATTTTTATTGTCAGTAATCGCACGGATAAGAATGGCGATTCCTTCCGGGCCGTATGCCTCAATAAGATATTCTTCAATCATCGTTCCGGGTATTTCCCCGCTTCCCCGTTTGATAGCCCTGTCGATATTCTCATTGGGCATATTGAATGATCGGGCCTTGGCAATAATGTCTCGTAACGAAGGGTTTGCGGAAGGATCTTTCCCGCCCCGTGCGGCAATCGCGATACTATTAGAAAATTTGGAAAACACCTTCGACCGTTTCGAGTCTACCAAAGCTTTCTTATGTTTTGTGGTTGCCCATTTAGAATGACCGGACATTTCGTTGTTACAAAATTACCTTTCGTTTAATAATGATAAACAGAACCGTTCCGCCCAGCGCGGTAATGAATGCGTGAACCATCGGTAGTTCGTCCGCAGATAATTGAGATAAAAGTGTTGATGTTGGGTATGTGGTGGGGTGAGTTTCGGTGATAATGGGGCTTTTAATTGGGGTTTTAGGAACAGAGAAGGTATTGTCGCGTGATTTGGTGGGTGTTGTGGTAATAGCCCATCCTGCGGGGAATCTGGCCACCGACCACGATCCCGGGATAGGTGTTCGATATTCAACTTCGAATAAGAGCACCCCTTGATTATTATATAACTGTACAACGTCCCCGGAGGCGCTCGGTTGTACTGTGTCGATTACAAGGAATTCATAGGCGTTTACAACCGTCGTGGTTGGAATCAAAAAAGATTTTTCTAGATTTTTTATTTTCCATCCTTGTATATCAACAGGATATGGTTCAAGATTTCTAAGCTCTATCCATCCCGGAGCATATTCATTTCCCGGCAAAAGCTCGTTGATAATAACTTTTCCGACAGAAAGAGGGTGGGGGTATGGTTCTGTGGTAATAGTTTCCCGCGGTACAAGAGGAGACGGGGAAGATACGAGTGGGGTTGGGTTCTGGGGAATGTTCGGTTGCCCAGGAGTTCCTCCTATTAAGACGCTTTCGCGTACATCGTCCCTGCTGTAAAATTCAAGCGTTTTACCGTTCCCTTGCCCCCCAATATTGTACGACCATAGCGCCTGGGCCATTACTTCGCCCCTATCGTTTTTTATTTGAACAAAATCGTATTGATGTTGTAGTTCCATGCGCACGTCGATGACGGTGCCGGTATACCATGGATATTCCTGTTGGAAGACATAGGCATCCCCTGCAAGAACAATATACTCTTGCGGTGCGATAGTAAGCGTTCCTCGAGCGGGAGTCTTTGCAAAAAAGTGGGTGCCCGTGCTATCCAGAAATGTCCACACCTCTTCCCCAATGCCACCAAGGATAGTAATCGGAAGAGAAGATTGATTATATATTTCTATCCATTGTCGGCTCTGCGGCCGTCCAGAAACAAGAATAGAGTCTTCGCCCGCGGGGTCGTACATAACCTCGGTGATTACCAGGGGCGGCCACGGAATCTGTCCGTGTGCGAAAGGAATTCTCGGTAAAGCAAAATAAAACACAGATACCGTGCCCAGGACCATGAGCGATATTCGTAAACCTTTGTTCTTATAATTGATTGGCTTTTTGTAGGTAAGCATATCCGTGGGTAGTAAGCGTGCGTCCTCGTGAAGTCCGTTCCAGAAATCCGAGACGGATAAGGTATGGCTCGCATAAATCTTCTAATGTTTCCCGTTCCTCATTAAGGGCAACCGCTAGGGTTTGAATTCCCACTGGTCCTCCGTGAAACTTCTTTGCTATAAGAGTCAGGAACTCGACATCAATGCGCTCAAGACCAAGTGAATCTATTCCTAAAAGATCCAGCATTTTAGCGACTATTTTAGAGGTAATCGTTGGGGCATCATCAACCAACGCAACGTCCCAAGTTCGTTTTAAAAGGCGATTTGCGGTTCGTGGAGTCGCCCGGCTTGCCTGGGCAAGGGGAGGAACAGCGCTTTCATGCACCGTGATGTTTAAAAGGTTGGCAGACCGGCTAATAATGTTTTCAATATCCTCTTGTTGGTAATACTCAAGATGATGAATCGAGCCGAACCTGCTCCGTAAAGGGTTCGATAATAGGCTGGGATGGGTAGTGGCTGCAATAAGGGTAAAAGGAGGAAGTTTAAGTTCCAAAGATCGCGCCGACGGACCACTCCCGATCATTAAATGAAGGGATCCTGATTCCATGGCTGGATATAAAACCTCCCCGATTTGTTTATTGAGTCGATGCACCTCATCAATAAACAGAACATCTCCCGGTTCCAAATTAGTGAGGAGGGCGGCGATATCACCTGTTTTTTTGATAGTGGGGCCGGAAGTAACCGTTAATGTTTTTTCGAGCTCGTGTGCGATAAGATATGCCAGCGTTGTTTTGCCGAGTCCCGCCGGTCCATAGAACAGGATGTGGTCGCACGAAGCAGTTCGCTTTTTACTTGCGTCAATAAGAACTTTAAGAGCACGTTTTACCCTGTCTTGTCCAATGAAGTCATCCCACGCCTTGGGGCGCAGCACTTGGTCCAAAACGGTATCATCTTTCGTTATATTTGCTGGTTTCGGGCGCATTTTATTACTATATTGTACTACAAATAAGGCCAAAAGATACCCCTTGACAAGGATACATGTTTTGGTATAATCATTTCCACCTTTGGAAAAAGGACACGCACATCGAGGCAATCCGGCCTGTGACATTTGTCTACGAGCCGGATTCTTAAGAGATTATGTTATCGATATTTTGGTTCTTTGCGACGCAGAGGCGACTGGAATACTCGTAACTTATTTCTTAACTTGAGGCAATTCGTTGCCCATTACAGTTGCCTCGAGATGCGTGTCTTTTTGTTTTCCGATTTTGTGTTCAATGTCATTTCGGGTTTTTCCCAACCGAGCCCGATTTTTTATGATTCAACTTGCGGTAATGGCCCAACCACCCGCTCCACTTCTTCAAGATCGGTCATCCCTGAAAGAATTTTTATAATCGCATCTGATAGAAGTGTTAAACTTCCTGATTGAAGCGCATGGTTTCGGATCGTGATTTCATCGGGGTTTTGATGGATAATTGTCTGAAGTTCGTCCGTGACCTCGATAAACTCAAAAACTCCGATTCTCCCCTTATATCCTTTATTGTTGCAAGCAGGGCAGCCGACGGGTTTTTTCATAGAATCAATAACCATAAATTCCTGAAGGTTGGGAAGACGACTTGCTTCCTTGCTTAAAACGAGATTTATTCGGTGGCGGACATCGGGATCGATAAGTATGGTTTGAGCACATTGTTGGCAGAGTTTTCGGACCAATCGTTGCGCAACGATAAGGTTGATGGCGGCCGAAATAATTTCTGCTTTTATTTTAAAATCAAGGAGCCGAGGGATGGCCCCTGCGGCATTATTTGTGTGGAGTGTCGAAAATACCAGGTGGCCTGTTAAAGAGGCGTGCATTGCGATATCTGCGGTTTCTTGGTCGCGGATCTCTCCCACCAGGATAACATCGGGATCTTGCCGCAGAATTGCCCGCAAACCTGAGGCAAAAGTATATCCTGCCTGGTTGCTGATCTGGGTTTGTTCAATTCCCGGTAACTTGTATTCGATCGGGTCCTCGATAGTGATTACTTTGTTCTCGGGTGTGGATACCCGCTTGAGACATGAATAAAGGGTGGTTGTTTTTCCTGACCCCGTAGGTCCGGTTACCAGAATAAGCCCATTCGGTTTTTTTATTTCTTGGGAAAGAGTTTTTAAATCATCTTCACGGAACCCCAAATCTTCGAGCTGGATGCCGATGGTGTGGGGATTCAGGTATCGCATAACAATGTTCTCGCCATTCGGACCGGGAATAGTCGAGACGCGCATTTCCATATCATAAGTCTCGAGTTTAATAGTGAAGCGTCCGTCTTGGGGTATGTCGCGTACGTTCAGGTTTATTTTACTTACAAGCTTCATACGGTCATTTACTTTGTTGGAAAGAGGTGCGGGGATTTCCGCGATCGGATATAAAACTCCATCGACGCGGTATCGTAATGTAGCTCCTTTTTCTACGGGTTCTATATGAAGATCAGATGCTCCACATGAAACACCGTAACCAAGGATCCAGGTGATTATCTCGCTCATGTCGGCTTCGGAAACGAATAGCTTTCCGAAAAAGGCGGAAGGATCGGTAGTTGCTTGAAGTGTCGATAAATATTTTTCCGGAATGATAATGGCGCCAGAAATTGCGGTTCGCGTTTTAGGAACGAACTGGTAATTGTCCATAAACGCGTCGAATGAGGTCTGGGAAGCGGCATACACGGAAACAATGCCGAATTTCTTAATTTCCTTTATTAATTGATTGATTTCTGGGCTGTCCGGAAATACCGCGGCAAGGGAAAAGGCATGGGGTTTGGAGTCAAAAACCACTCCCCGTATTTGACGCGCTTTTGCTTCAGGAATAACCCTAAGAGCTTCGAGATTGACCGAAATTGTTCGCAGATCAATATACTCGATATTTAATTGTTGGGCTTTGCGCTGGGCCTGTTCTTCTATACGTGCCGCATCCAGTTGGGATATGAAAGCGTTCATATTTCATAGTATACCCCTTTGTTTATTGTCGTTCAAACATGTTTCGCGCTACGTGTTTTATAGTGTAAGATGTTTGTATGGTGAAGCACAGGATATTCAAGGTTATCGGTGCCCGCGATATGAACCGGGTTGCAAAATGGATTATGGGATACGTGCACAGTGGTTTAAGGAGTCGCGCCACGGTTCTGGCGCTTAAAGGAGATCTGGGCACAGGGAAGACAACCTTCGTAAAGGCGCTGAGTAATGTGTGCAGAGCGCAATCCCGGGCGGTAAGTCCAAGTTTTGTTCTGTTGCGAACCTATAAAAGCGCGGATAATACGAAAATTCACCATATTGACGCATGGAGAATTTCATCTCGCGATATGGGCTATCTTGGTTTCGACGCAATAGTTCAAGATCCACGTGCGATAGTATGTGTTGAGTGGGCTGACCGGGTGAAAAGCGTGATGCCGCGTCGTACCATATGGATGAATTTTCAACACATTTCGATTAATGAAAGAAAGGTGACGGTAAAATTCTTCGTATGAAAATAGTTATTATTGACAGCTTTGCTTTGATTCATCGGGTTTATCACGCCCTTCCGAATTTTACAACCAGTTCAGGAGAACCGAGCGGAGCGGTATACGGTTTTTGCAGTACTTTTCTGAAAGTTCTTCAAAAATTCAATCCTGATCATGTGTGCGCGGCATTTGATGACGGCAGTAAGCCGACATTTCGGAAAGAGCTGGCTCCTTTGTATCACGCGAATCGTCCCGAGAAAGATGCCTCGATGATTGCGCAAATCGAAGTCATCAAGGATTTTCTGCGCGCCATGAATATACCTATTTATATCGCGCCCGGTTTCGAGGGCGATGACGTTATCGGAACCTTGGCATACCGATTTTCATCACAAGAGAATGCCGAAATCATTATTTTGACCGGCGATTACGATACGTTACAATTGGTAAACAAGACGACATGCGTTTTTACCATGCGAAAGGGAATTACTGATACGATTTTGTTCGATGAAAACGCAGTGCACGAAAAATACGGTTTCGATCCGGCGTTTCTTCCCGATTACAAAGCGCTCATGGGGGATCCTTCCGATAATTACGGCGGCGTGCCCGGTATCGGTCCCAAAACAGCACAGATGTTGATTATGCGATTTAAAACGGTTGAGAATGTGTACGCGTATTTGACAGAATCCGAGGAAGGACAGGCCTTGGGCGATGTCTTGCCGGCGTCTCTGGAAATCAAATTAAAGGCAGGTAAAGAGGATGCGTTTCTTTCAAAAAAGCTTGCGGTTATACGTAAAGATGTGCCCCTTGATATAGATCTGACTTCCGAAAATTACCCTGTAGGCGTAACCCAGGCAGCACGAGATTTTTTTGAACAAATGGGTTTTTCTTCCCTTTTGAAAAGAGTTGATTCGGGAAACGGCAAAGATCATCCTATGAAAAAAAAGATAGTAAAATCATCAAAACCGGCATTACGTTTGTTCGATTGACGACGGAAATAGGACGAAGAATTGTTCTTTGGCGGTTTAAATGAGATACTATTTGGTGAAGATATTTTTATAGTATACAAGTTCATTATCTGTAATATGCGGACAGTGCAATCGTTCATTAAACTAAAAGAAATGTGGCCGGCTTTCGCGCTTGGATTTCTGGTGATTGTTCAGGTTATATGCGCGTTTATTTTCTTTCCTTTATTATTGGCTTTCGGTATCCTTGGAGTGGGGGTTCTCATTTTTCTCTGGATCTTCAAAAGCTCTTATCAGTTGGCCGTTGCCAATAGTTCCCTTTTGCTCGAACGGAATCAAAATGAGCATATCGTTGACAGTCTGTCCGAAGGAATAGTGGTGTATGATCAAGAGTTCAAAATAGTTTCCATAAGCGCCCCCGCGGAAATTATTACCGGTGTTCGTAAAGAAGAAATTGTCGAGAAAGCTATTACTCCTGAATGGGCCACCAACGAGCACTTTCGGTTATTGACTCAAATTATGTTCCCCTCGCTTGCCCCGGTGGTCATTAAGAAAACAACAACTGCCTACCCGCAGATTGTTGAGATCAGATTTTCGGAGCCAAGGGAGCTGTATTTAGAAATCACGACCAATCAAGTTCTCGGGGATAAAGGAGAGCTTATCGGGTTTATCAAGGTGATTCGGGATAAATCACGTGAAATTCAGTTATTCAAGACAAAATCAGAGTTTATTACGGTTGCGGCGCACCAATTACGTACCCCGCTTGCGGGCATAAAATGGGCGTTGGAAATGCTGGATAAGAAAGAGATGGGAGACCTGAACGATCAACAGCAGGCGATGATTCATGAAACTTATACTGTTTCGCAACGACTCGGGAAAATGATCGATGACCTTCTTGATGTGGCGAAAATAGAAGAAGGGAAATTCGGGTATCAACTGGAGAAAAACGACATCGTCACACTTGTCCAAGAAGTGTTGCAGTCGCATGGCGATCAGGCAGCGCAGTATAAGGTAAAAATGCTGTTCTTCAAACCGACAGAACCAATTCCGCTTTTATTGTTTGATAAAAATAAAATTTCCATAGTAGTACAAAATTTGATTGAAAACGCCATTAAGTATAATGTGGAAAACGGCGAGATCAGGATTCGCATAGAAAAACTTCCGGATAAGCCTTATGTGCAAATTTCGGTGGAGGATACGGGTATTGGCATTCCTCAAAATGATCTGCCGCGGTTGTTCCAGAAATTCTTCCGTGCGGGAAACACTTTAAAGAAAGAAACGGAAGGGTCGGGACTAGGTCTTTATATATCCCGCAATATCGTGAAGCGGCATGGTGGTGAGATCTGGGCGATTTCAACCGAGAAGCGCGGATCAACATTTTCGTTCGTACTTCCGATTGACGAGAAAATGGTTCCTCCCACAGAGATAATGACCGAGGACGGATTCTGATACGCTATGGATTCACAGAACAATCTTTCGTCTTTTTTAGACGACCAGCGGAATCGTTATGGAGAATTCTTTTGGTACGAAACACGCAAGTTGCCCGACAACAGGACTCTTTTTGTTTTTATGGCAGAAAAAATGGCAACCAAAGCACGTACCTTGGTAAAAAGTAATGAGTTTGAAATCGTTTCGTTCGAGAAAGACGAGCGGTTCGGGAACTTTTTCACTATTGATGTGGCGCTTATAAAACTGCTCAACACACCTTCAAAACAAGAGTACGAAAGTATTACGGAGGAGTCTTATATATCCGAGCAGCCGATAAATCTCAATAATGACCTTATAAAAGGAGAGTTGCTTCGTGTGTTTCGGCCAGTTGGGCAAAAATTCTTCGCGGTAGTGGTGTATCATAATTTTGAGAATCGGGCTCCAAGAATACTAGGGCGGATTAAAGATCTTGAAGGGCTCAGGCAGATGAAGGTAAAAGAGTTTGTTGTTTCTGGCGAAAAAAAGGATTTTATTGATTATTGTCGTGAACTTGAAGGTATCCCGTATACTCTTGGGGGAAAATCAAAAAAACACGGATTCGACTGTTCAGGATTGACACAGGAGATTGTTTATAAAACAAAAGATCTTTGGCTTCCTCGTAAAGCACAGTGGCAAGCAATAGTTTCCCAAGATATTTCGCAAGACGGGTTACAGCAGGGAGATCTGATGTTTTTCAGGGAAAAGGGTCATGAAAATATAGACCATGTGGCATTCGTATTCGAACCTCAGCAAGGCAGGCTTCCGGTAATATTCCACACCAAAAAGATTATCGGTAAAGCAGTATTCCAGGATTTAAACAGCGCCGAATGGCTGAAAGATTGGGAGATCGTTAAATTCGGTCGTGTTCCGATATTCGCTTGACTTTTCCACAACTTTTGATATGATATCAATGTACTTTAATGAGCATACAGATGGAAAAGATGTTTGGATTATATAAAGCGAAACGGACCTGATACTTTACAGACAGTTATTAGGTTGCGCCGCTTTACCAAGCGGCTTTTTTTATCCCCGGTGTTCATGGAACATTTACAATTACAGATTTAGATTGGGGTCTGAGCAGGTATTCGCAGTAATAAGGGCAGGTGGTGGATGCCTTGGGTCAGAAAAGCGATGAAGGACGTGGCATAGCTGCGATAATTCTCGGGGAGCTGCTAAGCAAGCTTTGATCCGGGAGTGTCCGAATGGGGCAACCCATCACGCAATTCAATGTGTGATGCTTCGACGTAACGTCGGAGCGCGTACCTCGGGAAGTAAAACATTTCAATACCGAGAGGAAAAGAAAACAACAGCATACATTTTTCTGGTATGACTCATGAACGTTGTGAGCCATACCAGCAAGTGCATGCTTCATTCCCCCAGTAGCGGCGAGCGAACAGGGAACAGCCTAAACCGCACAGCATCGCAAGGTGGTGTGTGGGGTCGCGGGGATCTCGCGTTAAACGGATTCGAAAAGATAGCTGAATGCTTTGGAAAGAGCAACCATAGCGAGTGACAGTCTCGTAAGCGAAATCCGACAAGAATCTGTGCGGGATTTCCCAAGTACTCTGGTGAATGAAAACGCCGGAGGAATCTGGCAGAACTATACTGCTAAGGCTAAATATTTTCTGACACCGATAGTGAACTAGTACCGTGAGGGAAAGGTGAAAAGCACCCCGGTGAGGGGAGTGAAAAAGAACCTGAAACCACTGTGCCTACAAGGAACGGGAGCTCATACTCCGGCGTAAGTCGGAGGGGGTGACCGTGTGCCTATTGAAGAATGAGCCAACGAGTTTATACACATTTTCGTTTAAGTCTGCTCTGCAGACGAAGGCAAAGGGAAACCGAGTGTTAATAGCGCGATCCTCTTATATGTCTTATGTGATACGTTTGTGTCGCATAAGATCATGTGAGGGAAGAGAGTGTGTATAAGACCCGAAGCCAAGCGAGCTACTCTTGAGCAGGATGAACCCTACAGAAATGCGGGGGGAGGTCCGAACCGGTAAGCTGTGCAACACTTTCGGATGACTTGAGAGTAGAAGTGAAAAGCTAAACGCGCTTGGTAATAGCTGGTTCTCCTCGAAATAGCTTTACGGCTAGCGCGTAACAATTTTTGGAGAGGGGTAGAGCGACTGGTTTAAGCGTATAGGGCGAAAGCTCGACGCCTAAGTCAAACTCCGAATACTCTCCACAATTCATTACGCAGTCAGACTACGGGGGCTAAGCTTCGTGGTCAAAAGGGCAAGAACCCAGACTTTCAGTTAAGGTCCCTCAATCTCGACTCAGTGTTAAAGGTGGTAATCAACCTAAGACAGGTAGGAGGTTAGCTCAGAAGTAGCTATCCTTTAAAGAGTGTGTAACAACTCACTACCATACTCGGTTGGTTGCGCCGAAAACATAGCGGGGCTAAGTCGAGTACCGAAACTAAAGTTCTCCGACGCAAGTCGGAGGAGGTAGAGGAGCATTTCCTGTGCCGTGAAGTCTCAGCCGTGAGGCGGGATGGAGCGCAGGGAAGAGAGAATGTTGGCATGAGTAACCTGCAATGCCGGTGAAATACTGGCAGGCCGGAATCCCAAGGTTTCCTACTCAACGATCATCGGAGTAGGGTGAGGCGGTCCTAAGCTGATGCCGAACGGCGGAAGTAATGGACAGACGGTTAATATTCCGTCCCCTTGGTTTTGTGCGATGGAGGGACGAAGGAAATGATCTCAGGCATCTTAATGGATTGATGTCTCTTGCGTGGAGAATTGTTTTTCGGCAAATCCGGAAGACTGTCTTCAATGACGAATTCAGGCGTAGGAGGGAAGTCAGCTTCGGCTGGTGAACCTGAGTGACGAGCTTTCCAAGAAAAACTTCTAAGCTTCAACAAAATCGAGACCGTACCAAAACCGACACAGGTGGGATGGGCGAGAAGCCTAAGGCCAACGAGTGATTCGTTCTTAAGGAACTCGGCAAACAAGCTAGGCGTAAGTTAGCGATATGCCTTTCCGCCCTCGGGCGGACGCAGCGAAAGTTTCTCTGGCGACTGTTTACCAAAAACACAGCTCCCTGCGAACTCGTAAGAGGATGTATAGGGGGTGAGACCTGACCGATGCACGAAGGTTAAAGCCGCCGCTGATGGTATCGCAAGATACTTGAGGTGAGTGGTCGAAGCCCGTGTCAATGTCGGCCTTAACTATAAGGGTCCGAAGGTAGCGCAATTCCTTGTCAGGTAAGTTCTGACGCGCACGAAAGGTTTAACGACTGGAGAACTGTCTCAAGAACGAGCTCGGTGAAAATGCGAATCCAGCGAAGACGCTGGGTACCTGCGGCAAGACGAAAAGACCCCGGGAGCTTTACTGGAGCCTGGTATTGGTGTATGGATTACGCTGCGTAGCGTAGTGGGTAGGATTTGAAGTCCCGATTCTGGTCGGGATGGATCCGACAATGCAACACCCATCTGTGTGATTTATACATCTAACCAAGTCGGCAAAAACGGCTAGGGACAGTGCTTGGCGGACAGTTTTCGTGGGGCGCGATCCTCCTAAAAAGTAACGGAGGAGTCTATTAAGGTCGGCTTAGGCAGGATGGAAATCTGCCCGAAAGTGTAAAGGCACAAGCCGGCTTAACTGCAAGGCTGACATGCCGCGCAGGTGCGAAAGCAGAGCTTAGTGACCCGATACGTCGTAATAGAAGGCGTAGAGACACCGGATAAAAGCTACCCCGGGGATAACAGGCTGGTTTCGCCCGAGCGTCCACAGCGACGGCGAAGCTCGGCACCTCGATGTCGGCTCATCCTAGCGCGGGGCTGGAGAAGGTCCCAAGCGTTGGGCTGTACGCCCATTAAAAGGATACGTGAGCTGGGTTCAAACCGTCGTGAGACAGGTTGGTCTCTATCTGCCGTAGGCGTTGGACACTTGAAGGGAGTTGACCCTAGTACGAGAGGACCGGGTTGAACGGACCGCTGGTGTACCGGCTTTCCTGCCAAGGGAACTGTCGGGTAGCTATGTCCGGAAGGGATAAGCACTGAAAGCATCTAAGTACGAAGCCCACCCTAAGATTAGGTGTCCCGTCCGCAAGGACTAAGATCCCTGGAAGACTACCAGGTTGATAGGCGCTAGGTGTAAGGCCCGTAAGGGTTTTAGCCAAGGCGTACTAATAGATCGACGCTGCGAGTACCTTCTCAGATCCCCAATTATTTGTATAAATTGATTTTCGAATACATTCGAAATAAAAATGACCTAGTGACCATACCCGCGTATGACCTACCTGTTCTCTTTCCGAACACAGTCGTAAAAGTATGCGGGGCTGATGATACTCTCAGGGGAAAGTAAGTATCGCTAGGTCTTTTTTGTTTTCTCGTTAATAGAAATAGGATATAATATAAGTTATGAAGCGTTTTCTGAAGCAAATTATTATCGCGGGGATTTATGGAGTAATTTTTTTGGTAACCGCCTGGGGTGTTTTCAATATTCTGTATACACCGACATGCATTGATGGTATACGGAACCAGGGTGAAGAAAGGGTTGATTGCGGTGGGCCGTGTCCGTCATGCGACCTGAAAAAATTAATCGCACCGTTAATTGCAAAAAAGGTTTATTTTCTTGATTCCGCCGGCAATACCGCGGATGTCGGGTTTCAGGTGAAAAATCCCAACCTTGAATGGGGAGCAAATAATCTCGAGTATCAGATCGACTTTATTGGCGCGGACGGCGGTGTTATCCCTGGTTCCTTATATGGATCAACGTTTATTCTGCCCGGTGAATCGAAATGGATTATTGAGATTGCCAAATTGGTGCCAGGCCGGATGAAGGAGCTTCAAGTGAGTATTTCAACCTCTTCCGCTTCATGGGGAAAATTGCGGCCATACGTAAACGAAACGAATTTCGTCGTCAAAGATTTGCTTTATAAACGGCTGACCCCTCCCCAGTCCGGGTATGCCGAAACTAC
>Ga0209518_1001676_pt1 | contig 22887 bp, 20 predicted proteins | sample RifGroB1_FD_183993 | JGI IMG/M metagenome (GOLD analysis project Ga0209518, IMG submission 183993) | Groundwater microbial communities from Rifle, Colorado, USA - Groundwater B1 (SPAdes) (version 2) | ecosystem: Environmental > Aquatic > Deep subsurface > Groundwater | place: Rifle, Colorado...
ACAGTTTTTTCTCCCTCCAGCCCGGGGATGGGTAATTTGATTTTCGCATGTTCATTTATGACTTGAATTGACGGAAGATTATGGCGTAGAGCTAACTCGGCATCTATCTGACTATGGGCGGGAGTAACTCCCAGGGCTCCGGTACCAAACTCCATATCAACAATTTCATCAGCCACTACTTTTATTTCCAGATTTGCACCAGCAAAATTTACTTTATAAGTCTGGCCAATATATTTTTGATACCTTTTATCATCCGGATGCACAGCCACTGCCATATCGCCGAGTTTTGTCTCGGGACGAGTGGTGGCAATAGCAATTGGGAAATCTTTTGAATATTTGAAAGTAAAAAGTTTTGCAACCCGTTCTTCATAGACGATTTCATCATCTGAAATTGTAGTCTGTCCTTTTGGGTCCCAATTAATTATTCGTGTACCGCGATAAATAAGCCCGTCGTCGTACATCATTTTGAATGCAGTTTTAACAGCGAGACTTCTTTTTTTATCTAATGTGAAGGATTCCCTGCTCCAATCAAGAGAAGCTCCCATTTGGCTGATCTGGTGTTTTAGAGCCCCTCGATTCTCAGCCACAAATTTTTCTACTTTCGCTATAAAAGCTTCTCGTCCTATGTCATACCTGTTTTTTTTCTCTTCTTTATAAAGAATTTTCTCGACCCTTGTGTTTGTAGCAATCGCGGCATGGTCAGTACCCGGCAACCAAAGAGTTTTAAATCCCCTCATACGTTTATAACGAACAATAATATCTTCTATCACAACCATGAGGGCTCCGCCTACATGAAGTGTTCCGGTAACATTGGGAGGCGGTAGAACGATAGAAAAAGGTTCCCGATGTCTCTTTGGTAGATTATCGGGGTTGAAAAAACCACTCTTTTCCCAGAGGTGGTAAATTTTATCTTCGGTTGCTCCCGGGTTGTATGGCTTAAGAAATTTTTCGTCCATATGGTCTCTCAATAATAACATGCTCTAAAAATATGGCATTGGATACTTTAAAGGACAAAATTTACATCTGTTATTCAAAGATTTGACATAGTTGCAAGTGATTTTAATCATGTCTTTTATTTGATAGTTTTATTAGAACTTTATTTTTCTTAATCAAAGACATTATTTATATAAAAGACAAATAATTATAAAATGTTGTAAATAAGCCATTTTTTCACCATAAGCTTTTTTATCGTATTATTGATTTTTTTTCACGGGAGCGTAATGTGTCTATCAGATTTATATGTTCTAGTAGGAGGAGGTATCCATGTACAGATTCGTATTTCTTGCTATTTTGCTGATTCTGATTGCTGGATGTCAAACCACAACAGCAACCTCGCCGTTGGTTAGGGGACCTATAGCAGTAGATTGTCCGGCCGGTCGTCAACTAGTGGCCAACGTTTGGTCATATCAGCTCCTCCCGTATGTCATACAGGAGAAAGTTGTGGAATTGATGAAGATAGCTAAAGGTCGCAATACTCGTAATGCGACCGATCCGGCCGGGTATCAGGAAGATGCTGTGTCTCGTACATTAGGGCCACGTTTGCGGAGCGAGGTTAGAATACGGGCCCCCGTGAGTTTAAGTGTACAAATCTTCTACAGAGATCTGCAAACCGCAAGAATTGTAGAGGATCTCGGGGTTATGAGACTCACGAATGGTGCTGGCAGCGTGATGCTTCCTGACGATCCACGCAAGTGGATTGTTGAGACAGTCTGGCCGGATAACTTCATGTCTCCGATTAAGTCAGGCGGTGAACATCGTCTCTGGCTCTTTGGATATGAGTGGAAAAGTTGGTGCTCAATAAACGTACACGGCATTGTGCCGTAGCGCGTTCCGTGACTGTTGGGAGCGTGTTTCTTACATGCCCCCAACGGTTCTCTTTTCCGGTATGTCTTTTCAAAGGTGTATCGGAAATAGGAATTACTAAACCGCATGCGTAAAATTTATACAATCATACTGATAGCCTTTTTTATCCTTCTGCTGTCTTCGCGTGGGTTTGTTCTGCCTTATGGTGGGCATAGCAGTCTTCTGTTTAGTATTTCTCATGTATTAGCTGATGACGGTGGTGATGGCGGCGGCGACGGAGGTGACGGGGATAGCGATGACGGTGGTGATGGCGGCGGCGACGGAGGTGACGGGGATAGCGATGACGGTGGTGGTGGTGATGTTGGCGGATCTTCAGCTACAACCTCATCTTGTAATAACCCAACACAGTCCGACTCGGATGTTGTTAGTTTACCTTCGGTGGAAATTGCATGGGACTTAACTGGTTTTTTGAACCCTACAGTTGATCAAGTTCACCTCTATATTGATAAAGCAATAGCTGGAATTAATCCAATAGTTTTTACTCAGGGAGGATTTTCAACGGTCGGAAGCTATACTTGGACGGGTGGTGCTATAAACACTGCCTATAATTACTGGATATGTAAAGATGATGAATTCTGCGTACCCGCTCAAATTGAAACAGATGGGAATTTATATACTTCTGGCTCTTTTACCACTCCGAATTGCTCACCACCCTCTCTTCAGGATTACACTCTCACCGTTAATTCTTTAGGCGCTTCGGCCGTTGCTATTACTAGCAGTTCAGGTCATGGGGGCATCACAAATTATTCGAAATCCAATCTTGTTTCTGGCACAAATGTTTCTCTGACTGCGCCAACAAATGTAGGTGCCTTAAATTTTTCTAGTTGGGCTGGATGTGATTTTACCGCCGATAATAACTGCACTGTAAGCATGACCGCCGACAAGACTGTGGTAGTGAATTATGTGACACTGCCACCCCCACCGCCACCTCCAAGTGTGCCAACCTGTCCACTTACTCCAAAAGATGGGAGAACTATTGTAAATCTCGGTAGTGGTTCTATCATATCTAGCGGTACTTTAAGCGCCGCTACCAAAGGTCCTATTTCAGTATCTATTTCAGCCGGTACTTATGATATAAGTCTGGTCTCCTATGACAACCACCTGGCTAAACTTACGCAAGTTCAACCTAACGAAAGATGGTTTCTAGTATTGAAAGATAATCTTGGTTTGACTATCGCTACCACTAGCGCCATCAGCGATTTGGAGAGTGATGAGGAGTACAAGGAAGAAAAAGTTGAAACTAATTTAGTATTGGCTAGTAGCACCGCTTCAATAACTGCTATTCACGCAGCCTTTAGTGATACCAATCCAAACAGTATAATGCCCCTTTGTGTGGCGTTTGATGAAGTAGTCGTTCCTCCACCGCCACCGCCGCCCCCACCTCCTCCACCGCCGCCAGTATGCCCACTGCCGGCGATCGTTAGTGAATTGTCGGCAACAAGTACCGTCAATCAATCGTTCTCCTATACATTAACGGCAACGACTACTGGTGTTGTTTCTACCACTATGAGTTTTACCGTGGCCACTTCAAGTTTGCCAAACGGGCTTAGTTACTCCACATCAACCAACACAATTTCAGGCACATCTACAGAAACAGGTACTTTCAATATCGCAATATCAGCCACAAATGATTGTGGTATCGATACCAAAACCTTCGTTCTCGTCGTAAATCCTCTCGGCGACGACGGATCTTCTCCCAGCGCAAATCTTGCTGTGACGAAGACAGTTGATAAGTTGACTGCTAGTGTTGGTGACACAATTACATACACAATCACTTTAACCAATAATGGTCCTAACAACGCCACGGGAGTATCTTTGACAGATGTCATACCAAACGGACTAAACTTTGTTTCCGCAACATCTACTATAGGCAGTTATGCCACAACGACAGGGATATGGTCTATTGGTAATTTAACAAACGGTTCCTCTACAGTTTTGACCCTTATTACTACCATAAAAAGTGGTAATGAAGGAGTGACAATCACTAATACTGCCGTTGCCTCTGGAACTCAAACTGATCCTACGCTTGGTGACAATACTTCTACTGTCAACATTGTTGTTAATGGTGCGCCAGCTTGTACAACCAATTGCGGTGGTGGTGGTGGTGGAGGTGGAGGAAGTAGTAGTAGCGGTAGTAGTGGCGGAGGTTCTTCCAGACCAACTATTACAGTTACAGTGACGGACACTGTATGTTTCTATCTACGCGACTACATGCGAAGAGATTTTAATAATGACCCGATAGAAGTTTTGAAGTTGCAAGCCTTTCTTAGAAACTTTGAAGGGCATACCAATGTTTCTCTTACAGGTGTCTTTGACCAAGCTACCTTTGACGCCGTTTCGGCATTTCAAATGAAATACTTCAGCGATATTTTGGAACCGTGGGGGCATACTGGTCCCACTGGCTATGTCTATATTCTGACTCTTAAGAAAATAAATGAGATATATTGTCAACGAATATTCCCCCTAAATCAAGCACAAATTAACGAAATAGCTGCTTTCAGAGCGCTTCTCGAAAGTTTAAGAGCACAGGGGATCGATGTTGAACTGCCACCTTCTGGACCGGCAGGAACAGGGGGAGGTGAAGATATTGATACTTCGACTACTACTCCGCCAATACTACCCATAGTTGGAGAGGCGGATCCTTTTCAAGGACAAAATCTTCGCAATCTGGCGGTCGCAATCTTTGCCTTACCGGACAATCTATTAGACATAATGAAATGTTCGTATAAATTTCTATTTGTGATTATTGTCCTATATATCCTAGGAAATGTCCTAAAGGATGTCCTTTATAAAAATATCCCTGAGAATGCTAAAAAACGGTTCTTTACCAAATGGCTAATCATTGATGTGGGCACGTGCCTTGCTATCGTGGCGGCCTACCTAATGGGATGGTGGTGTGTTATTTTGCCGCTAATTCTAGCTCTTATCCTTTCATTAATTTGGACATCAACTTACTCCAAACATAATTCTATCAGAGCTTCCGTCAAGTCATGGTACTTAGTTGGTACTGCTCGAACGAAATCTATTTTAAAAAACATTGAGGGAAAGAATGAACAGAGGGAATCTAAAGAAAAAGACACTTTTGCAATCTTACCCAAATTAATTCCGAAGGTTGACAAAAGTGAAAAGAGCGATACCAAGACAACTGTTGCCGAGTCTACGAAGTAAACGATAGATTGCCGGATGCAATTATTGGGGTCTTTTCCTTAAGGATTCCCGGTGCTTTCTTTATTTTTATAAAAGCGGCAATCCCTATCATAATGGCGTTATCGGTGGTGAGCAGTTTGGTTGGCATTCTAAGAACGATATTGGGAAATTTACCCATGAGCTTCTCAAGTTCTTGAGAGAGATGGGCATTTGCTGAAACACCGCCGGCCACAATCAGAGTTCTGGTCTTGTCACCCAGTTCAAACAAAGCTTTACGGGTTTTTTCTATAAGTACTTCAACCGCCGCATCTTCAAATGCTCTAGCCATATCTGCCTTGAATTTGTCGTTCAATCCTTTTTCTGTTTTAAGTCTGTAGAGTACGGCAGTTTTAAGACCAGAGAACGAGAAATCAAGATCTTTTGAGTGAATCATTGGTCTAGGTAACTTAAATCCTAAATCCTTAATCCTAAATCTACTTCTATCTGCTAGTTTTGATATCTCTGGTCCGCCTGGATAGGGAAGTCCAAGCATTCGCGCTGTCTTATCAAATGCTTCACCAACGGCGTCATCACGCGTCCGGCCGATAATTTCATAGTTTCCAAAGTCCCTAATATGCACCAGTTCAGTGTGTCCCCCTGAAACGAGGAGCGCCAAAGCGGGCAGTTCCAATTTGTGATTTGGTGCTTGTGATTTGGAATTTGACTCTGTTCTGAATAGAACAGAGTAGATGTGTCCCTCCATATGGTTTACGGGTATAACCGGTTTATTCCATTTCTTGCCGAGTTCTACTGCAAAATTGATGCCGACCCAGAGCGCCGGTTCCAGACCCGGACCATTCGTAACTGCGACATAGTCAATATTGTTGTCGATTGTCCTAAGCCGAGCCTTGGACATATCGTACCCCGCTTCTTTAAGTGTTTGTTCCAAAAGGAGTGGTAGATTTTTTTGGTGTTCTCTCTTGGCCAGATTAGGATAAACGCCACCGTATTGAGCATGGAGCGCCACTTGAGATAAGAGGGTATTACCCAGCACTTTTATATCCGGTTTTCCTAAGGCACCGTTTATATCAAGCAGGGCAACAGCGGTTTCGTCGCACGAAGTTTCAATCGCTAAAATTTTCATAGAAAGATACTAACAGAGAAAAAAGCAAAAGTCCCTAGCAGAGATGTATTCTGTACATGTTCTGCTAGGGACACACATTAGTTGTCCAGTCGCTTCCGAGTCTTGTAGGTGAGGATCGTAACTACCACCCAACAGACTCCAGCCATTGTCGCAACAGCCATCGGTATCCATTTGTGATGCGACGCGCTGTCAATAACGACAGCAATGAAAGTAATGAAGCCAAACAGGGTGAATATGAGAAAAGATTTCACGGTTTCCTCCTATAGACTAAATAAAATTGTGTTCGGATTCTACCACCAACATACCACCTTATTTCTTGAAAGTGAAGTAATCATACTCCGCAACTACTCCCACCTCTTTGTTGTTGTGGTTGGGTGACCTCGGCAGCGATTCTTGCATATCCCTGCGCGCTTGAATAATTGACGCCCAGTATTTCTTGTGGATTTACGTTTTTCCATTCAACGCCTTTGTTTTTCATATAGGAAGCAATTGTGAGATAAGTGTCGGGAAACCAGTAAGAATTCACCGTCAGAGCCGTTTTCCACATGTCTTGTTCGCTTACGCCTTGCGAGGCCATGAGTTCAAGGAGCCCAAGCATCGCCATCCCATGATTGCAATCAGGAAAGTGAGTTGAATTGCCACAACATGGTCTGTAGATACCCTTGGATACTTTGTCCACAAGAGTCTGCTGTTCAGGCGTCAAGTCGAAGAATTTATGGCGACTGTAGTGCTCCATAGCATTGCCTTGCGCGATCGTCCAACCGCCTGTCGAGGCAAAGTTTCCGGCGCCTCCATATTTTGGATTTGCCATCTCCCCTTTTTCCAGAATTTCATTCTTATTAGCGAGACCCAAAGCCCAGAATAAGTTTAACAAGAGCCCAGCATTTTCTCTGGTAATTTCTAATTTCCCGAGATTATCGCTATTAAGCAGTTTGTCATACTCTTCTTCTCCGATATAAAGTTTTTTAAATCTTTCTCCGTCGATTACTCCTGCTTCAACAAGTTGTCTGCCGAGATTATTCCAGATAACCGGAAGTTCAAACTTTTCTTTGAGTGGTGCTTCTTTGACGACTCTTACCGAACTTTGAGGCTGATAGACAATACCCAGAGCAATAATTACTCCGGCCATAATTATAGCCGCCGGTAAAAGAAGGGGATTATTTTCTTTTTCCATTTTAGTCGCAACAGTGTTTAAGTTTTCTCATGGTTTCTCTCAATCCGGATTCGCTAATCTCATTAAGTATCAGCCGTCGCCGCTCGCACTTTTTACAATGCGGAAGATGCAGAACTTTTGTAAACTTCGCGATGATGTCGCCCAATTTTATGCTTAGTTTGGTTTTCATGTAGTAGAAGAATTATAAGAATAATATGAGGAGACCGAGAATGACCATAGCAATGCCCGCCCAAAGCCTAACACTTTGGATTTTAGTTCTTTTCCATTCTTGCATCCTGTCTACCACCAATCTGTCAGACGTAATCCAAAGGACAACGGCAAGCGGTATGATTAGAATTAGATTATAGAGGAAAAGGTATCCGAAACCCGAGAGATACGTTACCTGATCTCTCAAGAGACCGATCACCATGAGATACGGACCGCCCATACAAGGGAATTGGCAGAGTCCTACTAATAATCCTAACCCAAATGCGGCTAGTAGCGATGCTTTCTCCATAAGCTTTCCCATCCAAATATGTGAGACCGTTGGTATCTTGAGCTTGATGGGAAAATTCGGGAAGAATCTATTGAGGAGATTCAATACGCCAAATGTAATCAGAAGGCCGGCTCCAAGCTTACCCATGAAGTGTGGTGTGTTGAAGATGTGTAGTATCTTCAGAATGCCCAGACCAATGAGAAGATAGGCGATAAAGATGCCGGCTATGTAAGTCCCTCCAATCTGAATGATTTTCTTACGAGTCAGTTGTAACCCAAAGAGAAAAGCAATAGTAATAAGGAGAATCGAGAACGAACAAGGATGAACGCTGTCGAGAATTGCGGCTATAAGCACAAGAGGCATGAGCCAGCTACCCTGGCCACTGGCACTCCACAAAAGCTCTGATACCAAAGTGCTTTGTTTTAGTAAAGTAATACCAAGCACAGCTACAACAATTATCGATAGTATAGTTATTACTCTTTTCATATTTAGGGAGTAACTACCGCCCTTATCTCGAACTCGAGTTTTTGGCCGGTATTATCTTCTAGCGTAACAACTCGGTTAATGATTCCTACACCCGCTGGTCCATGGGCGTTAGGATCGAAGACCACTCTCAACTGTCTTGATTCACCTGCCTTAATAACTTCATTTGCTTTCGGTACCGTACTACCATGTCCAACCATGCCGAAGGGCCCCTTTTCTTTACCTTCAGATGTTGAAATGTAAGATGATGTACACATACAAGAAGTGGTAATCCTCTCAACAGTTATGTCCTGGTTCGTGGAATTACTGATCTCAAATGTTTTCTCCACTAAGCCTTGAGCCATACTGATTTTGCCGAAATCATAAGAGGTTTCTAGCGCTGTCAGAGCATTGACCGAGAGATTCGAATTCGGACTCGGATTTGCCGAGGCGGGTCTCTGGGCAACACGACCCCACCAGAAGAGCCCTGCTATTCCGAGAATAACGATGATGATGCTAATAATTGTCTTATTTTTCATTTGATTCTGTTAGTTAATAGCTTAAATAATGAACCTGAACAAGAGCTGATATAACACGAAAGAAAGTGAGGCTTTCAGAGGCACCTACTAGAATGAGGGGCTATGTTCAAAAAGTGACAACCAGGCAGTAATCCTATGTTTAGCAAAATTAAATTCACGTCTATGTTCTCTAGCTCTCTGGGCGATAAATTGATTATGTAAAAGCAAATATCGGAAAAGATAAGCAAAACTAATTAAGGAAACGGCAATTAATAGAATTATTGAAATAACAAAAGTGCTTACGGGAACATTAAAGAAAGTTTGAATAACTGAAATGTGATGCTCCACGATGCTCTTAATGTTTGTGGGGCACGGAGCGTTTGACATCACCGAGATCACACAGTTTGACTGCTGGTGGCTCATACTGTGCTCCAATGCCGTTAAGCCAAAAATAACAACAAAGAGAATACTTGCTATAAGGATTGGTGAGATAATGGTTTTCATGTCTGTTTTTGTGTTTAAGTGCATGCTAGCATATTTCTATATTTTTTGCCTACGCAAGAGTGCAGCATTAATCGCCACAACGACAGTACTAACCGACATAAGCACGGCCGCGATTGCCGGATCAAGCAATATGCCTTTGAATGCGAGCACACCAGCCGCCAGAGGCAACGCGACGATATTGTAACCAGCCGCCCACCAGAGATTCTGAATCATTTTTGAGTATGTCATCTTGGAGAGATTGATGATTTTCATAATATCCCGAGGGTCATTTCTGACTAGAATAATTCCGGCCGATTCGATCGCTACGTTTGTCCCGGCCCCAATAGCGATACCGAGATCGGCTTGAGTGAGCGCCGGAGCGTCGTTGATGCCATCACCAACCATGGCGACCTTCATGTTGCGCTTCTGAAGCTCTTTTACTTTTTCTGATTTCTGATGCGGCAATACGCGGGCAAAATATTCATCAATACTCAATTCTTGGCTAACACTCTCCGCTACCTCCTCAGAGTCTCCCGTAATCATAACTAGTCTCAAACCAGCTTCTTTAAGCGCTGCTAAGGCTTGTTTCGCCTCTGGTCGAATTTTATCTTCGACTTTCAAAGTACCTATCGTTTTGCCATCAACTTCTACTTGGATAAGATCCTTGCCCCGATGGCCCACAAAGACTTTTTGACTCTCTACTTCCGCTTCGCCGCCGATACCGGGAATCCGCTTGAAATTCTTTGATTCACGAATAGAGAGATTGCGCTTCTTGGCTTCCGCAACAATGCCGAGAGCGATAGGATGTTCAGAGTGCGCATCAACCGATGCCGCGAGTTGAAGCGCCTCATCAGATGAATAAGATATAACGCCAAACGCGCCTTCCGTCAATGTCCCGGTTTTATCAAATAGTACTATATCAATAGTTCTTGCTGCCTCCAAGGCGATCCTCTGTTTTACCAAGAAACCGTTATGTGCCGCTTTGGTAGTGGATATGGATGCGACTAGAGGAACAGCGAGCCCTAATGCGTGCGGGCAGGCAATGACGAGAACAGCCACAAGACGCGCTACGGCAAATGCGATATCCGCGCCAGCCAGAAGCCATGATATGAGAGTAATTATACCTCCGCCAACAGCGACAATGGTCAAATAGAACGCGGCACGATCAGAAAGAATTTGAAGTCGAGATTTAGAAGCCTGAGCCTCGGCGACCAAGCGCATAACGCCGGCAAGAAAGGTTTTCTCTCCGATGTTCGCAACTCTAACTTTCAAAGCGCCGTCTCCGTTTATCGCTCCGGCAATCACTCGGTCTCCTTCTTTTTTGGAAACCGGTTTTGACTCACCGGTCATCATTGATTCATTTACATCGGAATCTCCGTCAATAATTTTTCCATCAGCAGGAATTTTGGCTCCCGGCCGCACGAGGACAAAATCGTTTTCCCGAAGTTTGGAAAGTGGGACGGTTTCCGTCTTACCATCCCTGATAACGTCAGCCATATCCGGAAGGAGCCTTGACAGTTCTTTTAACGCGCCTTGTGCTCCACTTACCGCTCGCATTTCAAGCCAATGACCGAGAAGCATAATAGTAATTAGTGTGGTCAGTTCCCAAAACAATGCTTCATCACTGGCAAATACGGCATACACACTCCAAATATACGCTGCCGAGATGGCAATGCCGATTAATGTCATCATGCCGGGCAAGCGCCCTTTAATTTCTCTCCATGCGCCGGCAAGAAAAACCCAACCACCATAGAAAAACACGATAGAACCAAGCACTAACGGCATATATTCAAGCCCCGGGAATGCAGGTAAAGACCATTTAAAGATAGTCTTCAAAACATCAGCGTAGAGCACGACGGGAATCGTGAAAATGAAACTTACCCAGAATTTTCGGAGAAACATCGCCGTACTATGACCGGCATGCTTATCATGTGTACCGTGATCCATGTCTGCCTTCTTCTTTTTTGCAGGCACAAGTTGCATACCACACTCTGGACACATGCCTGGTCGGTCCTGCTTGATCTCTGGATGCATGGGGCAGGTGTAAACAACCCCATCATTTTTCTGTTCTGCTTTGTGATTGTGTTCCATATTGTTTAGCTCTCAATTAATGGCAGCACCCGTGACCAGAGTGGGTTTTATCGTTCTTGCCATCTTTTTCATCGTGATTATGCATACTAATTTTTAATAATGCTTGAATTGTGCATCCATACGAAATAGGAAGCGAAAATCCAAGCAAAGACGAACATATAGATTGCACCAAGGATGAAGCTACCGAAACTAATCCACGTAAGGCCGGGCAATGTCTCGAATAACTTGTGGTGAAGTTCGATCCCCGCGGCACTTCGAAGCGTTAGGAATCCACCGAGAACACAGAGGGTATACACAATTTCAGCCCCAAGGACACATTTCCAACCGTACGATTTTAATGATAATCTTTCCATATTTTTTTTATTTATTTGATAAAGCGTACAAATCTACCAATTCTTTGATGGCCTTATTTTCCTGGCGAGTATCTCTAAGCATGTGTTTAACATGACCTCTTAGATGATTCTCCAAGAGCATTCGGTCAAGACTTTTCAGCGAAAGCTGAATCGCCCGGGACTGGGTTATCAGATCAACACAATATTTTTCTCCATCTATCGCCTTGACCAGACCATCGAGCTGGCCACGAATAATTTTCGCCCGATGAGTGGCTTTCTTTTTTAACTTTTGATTCAACATACCTATACCCTATACCCCCTATACCTATTTGTCAATTTGTGACCCTACCGGGAGTCGAACCCGGCTTCCAAGCTTGAAAAGCTTGTGTCCTAACCGATAGACGATAGGGCCCTAAACATAAATTATATTAACATTTTTGGTCGAAAAGACAAAAAATGTTATAGTTCAAACTCTGGCTGCCTTCGCTTAAGCCATGGCAAGCCGAAGGAAGAGTGACTGAGTGGTTTAAGGTACTGGTTTCGAAAACCAGCGTGCGGGAAACTGCACCGTGGGTCCAAATCCCACCTCTTCCGCCAATTTACTCAGCTTTCTTTTTTCTAACACTTTTCATAAAAAGTGTTCCGCCGATAATTACAGCCAACGCTCCCAGAACTGGAATGATAAGAGCGACGAAAATAGATTCGCTATTAGGTTGAAGAATCGAACCGAAAAATACCAGAATAGAGGCGACTATTATGAGTAGGGGCATAAGTATTCCTATAAATTTTAGGTAAGAGAGACGACTTAACCCCGCGCCGTAAGAAAGTACTTCCGGTAAAGCAAAAAAGGTTAGACAAGCATGCAAGAACCCTCGGGTGTCACTTATGTGATTCACAATACGAGCAAGAATGCTTTCTTCTTTGCCGGAAAGGAGCTTCAGTACAATTTTTTGTCCGAATATTCTGCTGATATAAAATGTGGATGTATGAGCAATAAAATCTCCGATCGCTATATAGAGAATGCCGGGCCAGAAGCCGAAAATAAGTCCCGCCAAGGGGTAGAGAGGGGAGCCGGACAGGGGAGCGATAACTACTGTAGAAATTTTAAGAAGAATAAATACTATTGGTCCCCATATACCAACTTTCTCAACCCAAACCCTAAGAGAACCTATATCAATGAAAAAGGCGAGGATTACTATCACGAGTATGGTGAGTCCGATGCCGGTTAAATTCATTTGTTCCGTTGACTCGGTATTTTGAGTTTCTTGATCCATTTTAGACATAGAACAGTGTAACAGGTTTTGATATAATAGTGTTTCTAAAAGTGTGTTTATGCGCGGTTAGCTCAGTTGGTAGAGCATCCCCTTGACGTGGGGAGGGTCAGAGGTTCAAGTCCTCTACCGCGTACTAAGATTTGACAGAAAGAGATTGAATTACTTAGTGCGCAAATATAAATAGATATCCTCAAGGGCTTTGACTGCATCTCCGGCGGCGATATTGTTTTGATGATATAGACCATCTGTAGAATCTCCAGCCGCCCAGACGCCGTCCACCTTGGTCTTTTGAGTTCTCGGATCAACGGGAATCTGACCGTATTTATTTAAAGAAATTAAGTTTTTGACAAAATCAGTAGTGGGTATCAAACCGATTTCGACGAATATGCCGGTCACTGGAATCTCTTTCTTTACGCCAATTTCTTCATAAATCAATGAGCTGACAAATTTACCCCCTTTAATTTCTTTAGGTATTGCATTTTTAATCACTTTCATATTCAGATGGGAAAGTACTTTTTGCACCGTGACTTCATCCGCTCTGAATTTATCGCTCCGAATTAGAAGAGTAACCGATTTGACGTAAGAGAGAAGTTGAGCGGCTGTTTCAAACGCGGCATTACCACCGCCGATAACGGCCACATCTTGGTCGGCGAAAAGTGGACCGTCACACGAAGCGCAATAAACGATACCCTTGCCTTCAAACTCTTGAGCGCCTGGAATCTCAAGTTTTCTCCTTGTGCTACCGGTGGTGACAAGCACCGTTCTTGCCAGATATGACTCACTTTCCGCCTCTATCTGAAAGTTATTATCTAATTTGGAAATACCAGTAACCTTTTTCCCCGTTTTTATTTCTACAAAATCTCCGGCATACAAGCGCAGGTGTTCTTCAAGCGCCTTGCCGAAGTCTGGACCGGGAATGCTTTTAGTCCCGATCCAGTTTTCAATATTCATGGAGTCAGTACTTTGTCCACCGAAAGATTCAGTGATTAAAAGAGTTTTTAATCTTTTCCGTGCCGCGTAAACACCCGCCGCCGCGCCAGCGGGACCTCCGCCAATAATAATTAAATCAAACATTTTTCTATTCTACTTCAACTTCGAGCGTCTGAGAAATGCCGGTACCGCGCTCCAGTCATCGTTATCCTCTATCGGTGGCGCGGTTTGTTTGCCGGTTTCTGTTTTTTTATCTTCCACTATTGGTTTGTGGGCTTCTTTATGAAATGAAGGCGTGACAGTGTTGAAAACTTTGCCAACTTGTCCTGTGTGCGGAGAGGTAGCCAATAAACCCTTATTAATCTGATTTTCATTGTGGCCAAAAGTTTGGAAAAGAGAAGCCGCCTTTCTTGAATAGCTATCAGAAAAATTTGAGGCAATAACAGTAATTTTCAATTCGCCTTTCTTGAGTTTGTCATCTCGGACTGTGCCAAAAATAATCTTGGCATTAGGATCAACCGATTCGGTAATGACCTTGGCCGCATCTTGAATCTCAAACATGGTGACATCGTCACCGCCGGCTATTGAGAAGAGTACGCCCTTGGCGCCGTTTATTGAAAGCTCAAGAAGAGGAGAGGAAATAGCTGATCTGGCCGCTTCCACGGCGCGATTGTCTCCAGAGGCGGAACCGATACCCATAAGTGCTGCTCCGGCATTTTCCATTATCGAACGAATATCTGCGAAGTCGATATTGATAATACCCGGAGTAGTGATCAAATCTGAAATGCCTTCGACTGCTTCTCTTAAAATGTTGTCGCAGATGGCAAAAGCATTTTTGGCGGTGATATCTTTTTCTACGGTTTGGAGTAAGCGATCATTCGGGATAATAATGAGAGCGTCAACGGCTTGCTTGAGTTCTTCTATGGCCACTTCGGCAATCTTCATTCTTTGTTGTCCTTCGAAAAAGAAAGGTTTAGTCACAACCGCCACGGTTAAACAGCCATTCTCTTTGGCCGTACGAGCAATGACCGGCGCGGCGCCGGAAGCTGTGCCTCCGCCCATACCACCGGCGATAAAGACCATATCCGCGCCCTTGATAGCCTCCTGGATTTCTTCCTTGGTTTCTTCAACGGCGCGTTTACCAAGGTCCGGATTCATGCCAGTACCGAGGCCACGAGTAAGGTTCTTACCGATGTGAATCTTCTTCTTGGCTAGCGAGTGATGGAGATCTTGAACGTCGGTATTAGTGGCTATGAAGTCAACGCCCCTAACTTTACAATTAATCATGTGGTTAACGGTATTTTTGCCTGAACCGCCTACTCCAATGACTTTAATCCGGGCGAAAGATTCTACTTCTGGTTTGATTTGTGGCATGCTCTTAAATTAATTTTTAGATGCGCCTATCTTATCAAAGCGAGAAAAAAAGAAAAGCCGTTGACAAATATCAATAAGTGTTATGGTAAAAACTGGGAAATCCAGTGCGATACGATTTTGCCCCAACGTCTGCCGTTCTCTTTTATGAGAAAACCATTTCGGATACCAAGTGAATGCCCCGCGCCGTCAGTGTTGAACCCGACGATCAAAAGACCGCAGGCGACAGCCCAAGTACGATCCTTGATCTTTCCTTCCGTTGTGTTTCCCAGATACACTTCGGCCAGTTGAGCCGGAAGCTTCAGAGAATTTTCGGCCATACTTTTTATCTCAGACGCGGCGGCTCCTCCACCGGCAATGATGACACCTGCCGGCAGAAGACCGTTTCTGCCGATTGATTTAAGATGTATTTCAATTAGTTCAAAACAATCACTAAGTCTCGCCTTGACTATCTCGTCCAGTTTCTTTTTTGAATATGTCAGTCTTCTATCCGAACCAAGCTTAACGTTCTCTGCCTCTTCGGGTGAGATTTTCAATCCCAGAGCAATGTCATTGGTAATATCATCGCTGCCGACTGGAAAAACCGCCAATGAAATTAAATTATTGTTCTCAAAGACAACCATAGATAAAGTTTCGGCGCCAAGATCGACCAGGAGACAGCCCACCCTTTTTTGTTTTTTCGAAAGAGTAACAAAACTCAACGCTACTGATGAAGCCACTACATCCACCACTTCCAGGCCGATCATTTCAATCGTGCTTATTAAACTATTCAGGTGATGTTCCAAGCAGGTGATAAACAGAGCTTTCACTTCAAGTTTCTCCGCCTTGAGACCAAGAGCCTGTCCCCAGACCGTTTGACCGTCGATTTTATATTCGATAGGAACCGTGTTTATAATCTTCTTATTGATAGAAAGGGCGGGTGGAATAGCCGCCTCGGCGGCCTCAAGGGCCAAAGAGATGTCTCTGTCGGTGATCTCGCGATCTGCTCGAGATATCACCACTGAACCGTTAGCCGTTACGCTGCCAAGACCAATCCCGCCGAAGGAAACATAAGCGCGTTTAACTTTAAGACCGGCCATCTTTTCAGCCCGACGGACGGCCACTTCAATGCTTTTTGCCGCTTCGGCCGAATCAGCAATGTAACCGCGGATCACACCTTTGGTTTCGTTTGAACCGGTGCCAATAATTTTAGGCACCAAATGTCCATGTTCAACGAGCTCCTCGGCGATGATTACCTTGGTTAGAGATGTGCCTATGTCAATACCGACTACGATTGGGCGTGCCATTTAATAATTTTTTTTCTGTCTGCTCCATTGTATCCCCGTGTCTCATTCCTTTCAAATGTAGCAGGCCGTGGATAAATAGATAAGTGACAAGTGTTTCAAACGACATACCAAATTTTTTTGTTTCTCTTTTAACCGTAATAAGATCAATAAAAATTTCACCGGTTTTTCTAGAAAGGAGGAAACTCAAAACGTTGGTGGGTGAATTTTTTCTCCGATAAATTACATTAAGGCGACGCGAAAGCTTGTTATCAATAAATACCAAAGAGAGTTCGAAGTCGCGTCCTAAGACGAGATTCTTCAGACGAGTGAAGGGTATTGAATATTGCGATTCCTGGCTCACTTCTTAGCGGCGACGGGTAAATTTGCTTATCTCACTTAATTTACCCAGCTTAATCAGCTCGGCAATAGCTTCTTTCTTCTTGAGGTAGTTGAGATATTTGACGTGTCGAACATTGCGGGAAGGAAGATGTTGAGCATAGCGTTTCGAACGAACCTGCGGCAGAACTCCGGACGATTGGACACGTTTAGTAAAGCGGCGAAGCGCGCTCAGATTATTTTCGTTTGCCCCCTTTACCACCTCTATGTTGACCATGGTCTGCATTGCGGTTGCCACTCTAGCACACCATGGTTTATAATGCCAAACATGAAAATACCCAAATTAGTACCCAAAGTTGTTTTTAAGACTCGCGTCAGAGATGCCAAAGTCAAGGGTCCTAATCCTTTTCGTTGGCAGGATGTCACAAGTGACGAAATCTTTGATGGTAAGAAAATTGTTTTATTTGCGCTTCCGGGCGCGTTTACACCCACTTGCTCATCTGTGCATCTTCCGGGGTATGAAAAAGCGTATGGTCAATTCAAAAAACTCGGTATTGACGAAGTTATTTGTTTGTCTGTCAATGATGCGTTCGTTATGTTTCAGTGGAGTAAGGCGCAGGGAATCAAAAATGTGAAGCTCTTGCCCGACGGCTCTGGTTTATTTACTGAAAAAATGGGTATGCTCGTCAAGAAAGATAATCTCGGCTTTGGCAAACGCTCCTGGCGCTATAGTATGTACGTTGAAGACGGTGAGATTAAAAAAATGTTTATCGAACCGGGATTTTTTAAACCGGAACTTAGAAATAATTGCCCCACCGATCCATTTAAGATAAGCGGCGCCGGAACCATGCTTAAGTATCTCAAATCGAGGGCTAGAGCGTAATGTTTTTGAGATAGCGCGGCAGATCTACTATTTTGATCGTATCTTGCGCTCGCGTGATTGTATTTCGGATGGTCGCAGTATCGTCGAGCGCTTCCTTTTGGCCAATGATTATAAGATAGGGTACGCGCAAATTCTCAGCGTTTGAAAGTTGCGTAGTAATTTTATCTTTGCCGATGAAGTGATGCAATGGTATCCGGTGGTTGCGTAGCAACTCTATGAGGGTCAGGGTCTTAATTTTAGCTTCTCGACCCATTTGAACCAAATAAAATTTCGGTTTCGGCAATCTCTGGTACACACATTTTCTAACGGTATTACTCGATGAGGTAGAAAAGATACTTACTCCCGCCATGGGGATTTCTTTTCTTAATCCGAAAAAGCGCGATAAACGTGAGTAACGGTAGCCGATAGCCAGAGTATTCATGCATTCATTTTCGCTGTTTCTGATGGCAAAAATAGTGTGAGAAGCGTGATTTTTTTCTCCCACGAGCATGGGCGTGAGACGGAAACCTATGCCTAGGGCCTCAATGTACTCCAACACTTCTTTGAAATAAATCCGACTTGGCAAAGAGAGAAAGTTTATCGAAGAAGGAGCTGTTTCGGCGAGACGAAGAGCTTCCGGCGTCTCAAGTTTGAAGAGGTTGAAGACGTCTTCCTTCGTCCGTTGTTTCCACTCTTCCGACATATTTGCGCCAAACTTGCGTATGTAGCCTGTAAGTTCCCGTTCATACGTGTTTATCGATTCTCGATCACCGATACAATTTATATCCACGCTTAAATTTTTGTGCCCTTCTTCCGAAAGGATGGAGAGTGTCGTCCGGATCAGGGTGGCTTCCGCTATGCCAGAAGGCGAGCCAATAAAATGCAAAGCATAATTGCCAAATTTTTTTCTCGATGCTTGTTTTTCATAAGCTAGAGCAAAAGGATGCGGCCTGGACGCGAAATTCTCTTCCAAGTATGTTCGTACTACGGAGGCCTTGTCTGCCGCGTCGTAATGCGGATGGTTTCCGCAGCCTTTCGTTAGTTCAATATCGCGTTTGGTGACTTTGGGCGCTGTGATGGGCAGAAAACCAAAATAAGTGGCGACGACAAGAGCCTTGTCAAATTTGTCTAACTGTTTATTCATTAGAATTGTCGCCCGGGAAGAATGCCGGAGGAAAAAAACTGATAATCGGCCGGCCGATAATGTTTGCTTCCGGTACCGGGCCCCAGACGCGTGAGTCGGCGCTGGCCAGACGATTATCTCCTAAGACAAAATATTCTTTTGCGCCGATAATATAATCCGCGCTATCCTTCTTATTCAACTTAACGTACGGTTCATTAAGTATGAAACCCTCTGAATATTCCGTGTTTATGATAGTAATTTGTCCGTTCGAGATTGAGACTTTCTCGCCAGGCAAACCGATAATACGTTTAATAAAAGACTTTTTTGGATCTCTGGGGTATTTAAAAATTAAAACGGAACCGCGCTCCGGCGTTTTGAAATGATAAGTCAATTCATCAACGATGAGATAGTCTCCAGTTTCAAATGTCGGATCCATTGACGCGCCTTCCACGATGAAGGGTTGGGCTATGTAGAGACGGAACGGCACTACTATCAAAAGAGAGAAAAAAACCAGCTTCACTAATTCTTTCCAAAACTTTGCAGTCATAATTTGCTAAGATTGTATTATCTAATTTGATTTGACACAATAGCAAGATGTATATCATCGTAGGTTTGGGCAATTCGGGAGAAGAATATGCGCGCACTCGACACAACACGGGACGGATGGCCGCAGAATTTGTCGCTTCAAAAATTGAGGGCATCAGAGTGGTGACGCCAGACACTTTTATGAATAGGTCTGGCCCAGCCATTGCTAAGACTATGGAGGGCAAGAGCGCTAAAAAATTAGTTGTAATTTATGATGACCTTGATTTACCGCTCGGAACCATGAAAATCTCTTATAACAGGGGCTCGGGTGGGCACAAGGGCGTGGAATCTATCATCAAAGCTCTCAAGACTAAGGAATTTATCCGTATTCGCATTGGAATAGGCTCGCCTCGATTCCCGCTCAGACTTGGCGAGGCTAGCGGCGGAGCGGGAAAAAAGGTGGACACGGAAAAATATATTCTCGGGAAGTTCAAAAAATCGGAAATGGAGATTTTAAAAGCAGTTTTTAAGCGTGTCCAAAATGCGGTTGAGGCGATTGTTCAGCACGGCCTTGCGAGCGCAATGACGGAGTTCAATGCCTGACTTTTATTTTTTATCCACAAACGAGAGGGCCATTTTTTGTTCTTTCGGGTCAAAGAGGGTTATTTTGAAGGTGTAAACTTTACCCATTTCAAGTTTCTCACGCAATTTTTCTTCTGAACCAAATTCGGAGACGTGCACCAGTCCGGCTACTCCCTCTTCAATTGAGGCAAGCGCTCCGTACTTATTAAACTTAATGATAACGCCTTCAACAATCGTATCTTTTTTGTATTTTTTCTCTGCTTCTTTCCAAGGATTTTCTTTTAACGCCTTAATGGAAAGGGAAATTTTATCATCTTTGATTTCAATAACCTTGACCCGCACTTTCTCACTGATCTTAAACATGATTTTAGGATTTTCAACAAGACCCCAGTCTATTTCCGAAATGTGCACCAAGCCCTCAAGTCCTTCTTCAAGTTTGATAAAAATACCAAAATCAACGAGACCGGTAACTTCACCCACAAGCTCGTCACCCAATGCGTAATGGGCCACTATATTCTCTTTGTCTTTGATCTCGGGGTTTTTTTCAGAGAAGATAAGTTTGCTTTCCTTGGGGCTGGCGCCGATGATGGTCACTGAAAGTTTGTCTCCAACAAACTTTTTCAACTCGTCGAGAATCTTATCTTTATCTCCGTCGGAGATACGCGGATAATGTTCCGGCTTGAGTTGAGAGGCCGGTAGAAAGCCTGGAAGACCCTGCCAATTGATGATAAGTCCTCCCTTGTTGGCATCCGTAACCACTAGTTCGAAGACGCGTTTTTCGTTAATGGCCGCTTCCGCCTCGCTCCAGATGAGCGCCTGACGCGCTTCTTTAAGAGAGATTTCAATATAGCCTTCTTTACCGCCGATACCGATGACTTTACCAGCGACAATATCACTGACATTGATTTTCTTAATGATGTCTCTCGCATTGATAAACTCTCGACCATAGATGATGCCGGTGCCGAAGGGCGGCAAATCAATATAAATCGCGCCTTTATCAATACTAATAACGGGTCCTTCCACGAGGTCATCAATAGAAGGGGGATTGGGAACACTTGCTAAGAATGCATCAATATCTGTTGTATTTGTGGTCAAATTAGATGGGTCGTTTCTGATCCTCACATTTAAGAATGTTTGCCAGAATGTGAAGGGTAATAGAAACGATGGTTAATAACCCGCCTCGACTCGCGATCGCTCATCGACGCGAGGCGGGTGAACACAATCAAGCTATCAAAAAACACTGGTAAAAGCAAGTAATTTATGCTAAAATGAATGCATGATAATTACTTACCACGGCGTGGAATGTTTTAAAATTTCCCAAGGAGATCTCACTTTGGCGCTCAATCCGATATCAAAAGATTCCACATTCAAACCCACAAGATTTGGCGCCGATATTACTCTCATTACCACCAATCATCCCGATTTCAACGGTCGCGACCAGACCTCTAGGGGCGACAAGTCATCTTTTGTCATAGATGGTCCGGGTGAGTACGAAACCAAGAATGTGTTTATAAAAGGTTTCCTTTCCGAGGGACCTGCTCTGTCTTCACAAGCAGGTAGACAAATAAATACGATCTATCTCATATCTTTCGAAGGTATAAATCTTTGTTTTCTGGGCGCACTGGCCAATGCGACACTATCGGATGAAAGTCTTGAGACAATGGAGAATATTGATATCCTCTTCGTACCTATAAGCGGCGCTTCTATTAAAGATGGAGTAAGTACGCTTGATCCGGCTTCTGCCTATAAACTCGCGATTTCACTTGAGCCATCTGTTATCATACCGATGCATTATACGAAAATCACGTTAGGACAATTTCTAAAAGAAGGCGGAGAAACTAAAGTGGATTCACTTGATAAATTTGTGGTAAAAAAGAAGGATCTGGACAATAAAGAAAGCGAGATAGTAGTCTTAAAAGAAGAATAGATAATGAGGGATAAACAAACAATAGTATGAGGAAATATTTAGCCGAACTTCATAAGAAACCGGATCATCACAAGAAACAGTTTGCGCTCTTGGCCTCGGGGACTATCACCCTATTTATTTTTGGAGTTTGGTCCCTGGCCACTTTTGGCATAAACGAAGGAATAGTCGCCAAAGATAATAATATCTCTGAAGCATCAAAAGTGGCGGGAGGTGAAGTAGGCCCGTTTCAGTCGTTTCGTTCAAGTGTGGCATCGAGTTTGGAGGCTATAAAAAGCAATTTTGGACAACTTAAGGATGGATTTAAAACCATGGATTTTAAAACTGAATATCAAGAAATGAAAAATGGGGCGTTAAATATTTATGGCCAATAATCCCAAGGAACAAGATACTCCATCCGGCGCCGAGGATAAAGGCAGGGTAATTTCTCGCGCGATTACGAGTGAAATGAAAGAATCATTCATAGATTATGCTATGTCTGTGATCACCGATCGCGCCCTGCCTGATGTGCGCGATGGTCTCAAGCCGGTTCACCGCCGTATTCTCTACGCCATGAACGAGATCGGTCTAAATGCCGGAGCGAAAACACGAAAGTCTGCCACGGTTGTGGGTGAAGTGTTGGGAAAGTATCATCCGCACGGTGATGTGGCGGTCTATGATTCAATGGTGAAAATGGCGCAAGATTTCTCGATGCGTTACCCCTTGGTTATCGGCCAAGGAAACTTCGGTTCAATAGACGGTGACAGCCCGGCGGCTATGCGTTACACCGAGGCAAAGATGTCGCGTTTGGCCGGAGAAATGCTCAAGGATATTGATAAAGATACCGTAAATTTTCGGCCGAATTATGACAGTACTCAATTGGAACCGGTCGTTCTGCCGGCGGTGGCCCCGAATCTTCTTCTCAACGGTACACTTGGTATTGCCGTTGGCATGGCCACCAATATTCCTCCTCATAATCTTTCTGAAGTGGTAGATGCTACGATGCACTTGGTAGATAACAAGGATGCAACAACCGAAGACCTGTTGA
>Ga0209518_1001678_pt1 | contig 22866 bp, 19 predicted proteins | sample RifGroB1_FD_183993 | JGI IMG/M metagenome (GOLD analysis project Ga0209518, IMG submission 183993) | Groundwater microbial communities from Rifle, Colorado, USA - Groundwater B1 (SPAdes) (version 2) | ecosystem: Environmental > Aquatic > Deep subsurface > Groundwater | place: Rifle, Colorado...
AGTGGGTGGCGGCACTCGCCGCACCCAACTTTCTACCCCTCGCGCTTTCGCTTATAAAAATCTTTTCCGGTTTGAGCCAAAAACTGATACAATTTTACTAGGATTAAACCGATATTACAACAAAATGAAAATACTAGGAATTATTGAAACGATCGCAAAAAAAAGAGCAGAGTTGGTTGTTACCAGGGTTCTTCCGTATATAAAATATGCTAAAAAAATTATCGACATTGGTTGCGGGACAGGACACGTAACTCATCTATTAACAAAACATGGAAAGAAAATTACTCCAGTTGATATTTCCAACAAGAACTGGATTAGCGCAATCAAACCGATAATATATGACGGAAAACGACTACCGTTTCCGGATCAATCATTTGATACCTCACTCCTTTTGATGGTTCTTCACCACACCCCAGATCCAAAAGTGGTATTTTTAGAAGCCGCAAGGGTAGGAAAAGAAGTTATTGTCATCGAGACGGTTTATAAATATTTGTTCGACAAAATAGTAACGGTTCTTTTTGATTCGTTAGGTAATTTACAACCAAGATTTTATTGGAATTCATATCGTCGAGACGAGGACTGGAAAACTTTTTTCAAATCGGTGGGGTATAAAGTAGAAGCAATACAGTGCCATCGAGATTGGTGGTTTTTAATACCATACCTTCACAATGTTTATTACTTAAAAAAAGTTAATAAGTCATAGATATGAAATATAAAGAAATTGTCGTTAGGAAAAAGCCAAAAATTTGGGACTTTATTCCTTGGCTGTCATCGTACACCGCCCAAGCAATTTATCCCAATATATTTGTTTCCAAAGAAGTGTATGGGGATTTAAGTGGGTCAAAACCGAATCATAAATTCGTTGCTGTCTTGGAGCACGAGAAGAAACATATTGAGAGACAATAGAAAGAATTTTCCTTCCTTCATCTTCAAGTGATTTTCGGCAATAAGCAATATATTTAATCATAGGTTTCTTTGGTTAACCTTTCTTTTTCAAAGAAAGTTGAAAAGAAAAGAAAAATAAAAAATAGACGATAAAAAAGTGCGTTTTAGCTGGCAGGAACCGTACAATTTTTTGGCGGCGGAGGCGGGCGCCGACAAAAATTCGACTTGGTCGGGGTGCTCGGATTCGAACCGAGGGCCTCCGCGTCCCAAACGCGGCGCTCTACCAACTGAGCCACACCCCGTAAAATGTATAGTGTCGGAGAGAGGACTCGAACCTCCACGAAGTTTTAGCTTCGCGGGCTCTTAAGGCCCGTGTGTCTACCATTCCACCACTCCGACATTACTTTGATATTATACCAAAAAAGAATTTAAAGAGTAGATTTCAAAAATTCAACGAATAAGGGGTGAGGAGTCAAAGGTCTGCTTTTATACTCTGGATGAAACTGAGTACCTATAAAAAATGGATGATCTTTTATTTCAATTGCTTCTACTAAGTTACCATCAGGTGAAGTTCCTGAAATTATAATACCTGCCTTTTCAAATTGTTTCCTATATTTATTGTTAAATTCATATCTATGTCTGTGTCGTTCCGACACTTCCTTTTTATTTCCGTATACTTTACTTAGCCTTGTTTCTTTTTTGATTTTACAAAGATAAGAGCCAAGCCTTAGAGTTCCACCGTATTTTTTGTCCTTAATATTATCATTCTGAGATTCCATTACGTGGATTACCGGATATTTAGTTTTTAGATCTGCTTCTACTGTATTTGCATCCTTTAATCCAAGTACGTTTCTGGCAAACTCAATGATGGCCATCTGCATCCCAAAGCATAATCCTAAATAAGGTATCCTATTTATTCTGGCATATTCTATCGCTTTTATCTTTCCCTCAGTACCCCGTTTTCCCCAGCCTTGGGGAATTATAATTCCAGAAAACTGATCCATTGTCTTTTTGACCACAGAATCATTTAAGTTTTCCAATGTTTCTGAATCAACCCAGGTGATTTTAGGTTTCAATCCCAATTTCCAGCCTGCATGTTTTAAGGCTTCTACAACACATACATAACTATCGGAAAGAACAAAATCTCCTGTTTTTTGATATTTACCAATAACTCCTATCTTAACCTCTTTATTTGATGAGTAAATATTTTTTATCAACTGATACCAATTTTTTAGATCTGGTTTGTTTGCCTTTAAACCTAATTTTTTAACTAATTTAGTTGGCAATGACTGTTTTTCCAAAATTTGCGGGACTTCATAAATACTTTCCACATCTGGATTGGCAATTATATATTCCATTGGCACTCCTGATGCTAATGAAATTTTACCTTTCCTTTTTTCATCAACTTCTCTTTCTGATCTACAGACTATAAAGTCAGGTGCAAGACCCAGTGAATTAAGTTGTTGAATGGACTGTTGTAAAGGTTTACTTTTAAGCTCTCCTATTGAAGGAGGGGCAGGGAGATAACCAACATGGATTAAAACTATATCTTTAGGATTTGTTAATTTCAGCCTTCTGACAGATTCAAAAAATAGAAGTCCTTCATATTCACCTACCGTACCCCCAAATTCAACAATTACTATATCTGCTTTATTTTTTTCTCCTGCGCCGTACCATTTTTTAATTATTTCGGGGGGTAAATGATGGTATGGTTCAACACATTTTCCCCCATACTCCAACGCTCTTTCCTTGTCTAAAACCAATTTGTAAATCTGGCCGTTGGTTGTATAGTTTTCTTTATAAAGATTTTCTCCCATGAATCTTTCATAATGACCGAGGTCTTGATCTGTTTCCATTCCGTCATCTGTAACAAAAACTTCCCCATGTTCAATAGGATTCATTGTTCCTGCATCAAGATTAAGATACATGTCACATTTCATAGCAGTAACTTTTAAACCACGTGCTTTAAGAAGAAGACCAATTGAGGCTGCAGTCACTCCTTTACCAAGGCCGCTTAGAACTCCTCCGGAGATAACTACAAATTTCATATTTTAAAGATGCCTTGGACAATATAACACAAAAATGCGATAGTTTGTCAAGATGAACGACCTTTAACTAATTTTCTAGCTGTAGTTTGTGTATCAGGTAATATTAGTTCATCTATTTCAGACACTCGTTTTCGAGCCATTTCATCACCTCTCATTGCTGAAGATAAAAGCATACTTCTTTCTTGAAGTAAGTCATCAAAATAAGTATTCGATAATTTATGAATTTCTATTCTCTCTTTTTTTAACACTAGTTAATTATACTGTATCGTACTTTTTTGTGTGCTGAGGGCGACTATACTCGAACTTTTCAAAATTGTTTAATGATACATCTGAAGAGGCACAGAATCTAGCTGAGCAACATGAATTACTGAATAATCACTTAACCTTGTGAGGCCTTTAGCTTTTCTAACTTCTTCTCGTACCTTTTAATAGCTTCTTCAAGCGATTCTGTCAAATCAATACCCAGTTTATTGGCAACAGCAATAGCTGAAAATATAACATCCCCGACTTCTTCATCTAAATCCGCGTGGTCTGCTAATGCCTGTTCACCACTTCCAGATTTTCTATCTCCCAAATGGACAGTAATTGCTTCACCCAATTACGTAACTTCTTCGATCAAATGAACATACTGAACATACTTTGACCTATCAAACTTAAATTTATCAACAGTTTCTTGAGTCTGCTTTTGGTAATCTTGCAATGTTTTTGAAACCATATTTATACAAACTATATCAACCTACATCATCTTTGTCACTTTGTGCGCCCGGGAGGACTCGAACCCCCAAAACCTCTTCGTCCGAAGCGAAGCGCTCTATCCAGTTGAGCTACGGGCGCATATTCGACTAGCCTCAGATTTAACTGTATAATTATACCTCAATGGCAGATATTAACCAACAAATAGAAGAAATACAGGAAGTTTTAAGAAAAACTCCACATCATAAAGCAACAAACGGATTTATTGGCGCAATGAGAGCAAAAATAGCACGTCTTAAAGACCGTGAGGTAGAATCATCATCAAAAAGTAGTGTGGGTGGGGGAGGTTATGCGGTGAAAAAGCAAGGTGATGCAACATTGGTTTTAATTGGTCCTCCATCTGCAGGAAAATCCACACTTATAAATTGCCTTACTAATGCTGAAAGTAAAGTTGCTGCATATGCTTTTACAACTGTTTCGGTTATACCTGGAATGTTGAAATATAAAGAAGCGTATATTCAAATTTTGGATGTTCCGGGACTCATTGAAAATGCATCAATAGGAAAAGGTCGTGGAAAAGAAGTCCTCTCGGTTGCCAGGGGGGCTGATTTATTAGTAATAATGACTGATCCTAAACGCTTAAAGTTTTTTGAAAAAATTCTTTTCGAAATGAAAAAAGCCGGAATCCGAATAAACAAAAGAAGACCAAGTGTTCGTATTGAAAAAGAAATATCAGGGGGTCTGACAATAGTTTCAAACATAAAACAGGATTTTGATTTAAATGACGTAAAAGGTATTGCTCAGGAATTTGGAATTAAAAATGGAAGAGTAATTTTAAAGGAGAAATTAACAATTGACCAGGTAATAGACAGTTTTTCAGAGAGGATTGTCTATAAATCCGCTATTTTTGTCGTAAATAAATCAGATACAGATAAAGAGCATAAGTTTTCTGATCTAATCTATATCAGTGCGGAGAAAGGAGAAGGAATTGAAGATTTTAAAGAAATTATCTGGAAAGAATTAGGATTGGTAACAGTTTATCTTATTGAAAAAAACGATAAACCAAATTTTAAAAATCCAATTGTTATGAGAGAGAAAACTACTTTATTAGATGTTTCCAAAAAAATAGGATCAAATTTCTCAAATTCTACTAATTTAGCAAAGATTTGGGGAAAGACAGCTAAATTTGAGGGGCAGGAAGTGCCACTTCAAACAGAAGTCAAAAACGGAATGATGGTACGTTTTCTGTAAAGATCTATTTATATTATGTAAATTACAAGAGTTTGATATTTCGTTTGCTTATTAATATACAAATCAATTTATCTACCGAAAGTAATATATTTATTTTTCAATCTTTTAGATATTTTAGAAAATCTAGGTTACTTGAATACCAAATATAATTCATAATTTGCATATTCGTTAAAGTTTTAGATAAAACTAATTTAACTAAATATAAACTTATAGTGTATAATACCTCACCAGAAAATAATTATGGGACTTATAGAAAATTTTGCTAAGGACTTAAGGAATGATCTTGCTCCTATAAAGGAAGGATATTTACAAAGATTTGGTACACCTGAAGAGAAAGGTAGGGTGTGGGCTAGCGAAAACAGACTCGGCCAACTCGCGGTTATAAGTTTGCAGGTGAGAAAATTGGTTACGGATCACAGGGCAATATTGGATACATTTACAACCGGTGGAAGAGTAGAATATCCTCCAGTATTTGACCCTAAAGATCGAAAATCTGCAACAAGAGCTATACCAGCAAAAGTTGCACTTTTTGCTATTTATCATGCCACAAGAGTAAACGGGAAAAATGTTCCTGAACCTCAAATTAAATTCAATCCTAATGCTGATGGAAAAGGTAGTAATAGTATTTTTACTTTAGAAATTTCTAATGGAGTACATATTGCTGCAACTTTATTAGGTCAAGAAAAAAATAGGGCTATAGCTAATGCCATAAATATCAAAAGGGCTAAGTATAGGCTAAGTATAATTGTTGATGATCCGTCTGGAACATTGACAAAAGAATCTAGAGAAAGAGAAAAAAGTTTTTTTGAAATAGGCACACAACTTCAACCAGATGTAGTCTTAAGAGACATTTTGACAAGAAGACCAAATGCAAATAATTCTGTTCATAGTTTTTGTTTCTATAATGTTTCAACTTATTTTGATAAACAGTATGTAATAGATTATTTATCTAAAGTATGGGACAAAAGTAAAAATGGCGATAATCCACCTGCAAAAATACTGCGTGTATCATATGTTGATATTGATCATACAGATAATAGAGGAAGAAAGTTAGAGGTTAGATTCGAAGAAGATTCTGATTTTTATGAATCTAGAAGAAGTGCCAGGATTAAGGATCTTGACTCACTTGTAAAAGAAGAGTTAAATGCTTGTTTCAAACATGCTCATCTGAGATACCCAGTTACGATTTTAGGTAATGGCAAGTCAATTTTTGATACCCGTTATCAAGCTCCCATTAAGCATGATGCGGTGTTTAAACATAACTATCCAAGTTTAAATATACCTTACTTTTTTAATTCTGAAGATGTCAGACAAGCTTTACTTAATAATTTAGGAAGCCTCCATGTTGTATTACACATTGTTAATAATGTAAAAGGTACTTATGGAAGATTTCATGAAAGAAGAGACTTAGAAGACGTGATCGATCATCAACCTATTTCAATTCACTATGAAATAATGAAATTGTCAGATGATCCAAAATCTCATATAAACGTCGTGGCCTGGAGAAATAAATCTGAGAAGTGAACGCTTACAATCAAATTCGAACCGAGTTTCAACAGGTTTCCTCGTTCACCGCTTCTCGTTTCGCTTAGCTCGGTCTTTGGCCTCGCTTTTCAACAAATTTTAACCCTGCGCGATTATTTTATTTTTGGCTATTCTGAACTAAGAACATAAAGCTTCAATAGACTGAACAATTATACCGTTACAAAAAAGAAGCCTGATGGTTTACCTTAAGCTCTAAAACAAAAACCTTCAAGTAACTTCAATAAAACCGTTAACAGTATGTAAATGAAAGTGATTAAATGCTCTGCAATTTCACTAAACTGAATTTTCTTTCTATAAATTTCCTCTTAACATCAAAAACAAATAAAATCAGCGTTAGAATAAAAATAAACTGATAAAACTTTTCCGAATTGGAATATGCTGCCAATCCCGTTATTATGATCCCAATTAAATTTAGAGGTAGACTAAATTTTACCAACCAATAAGACACAATTTGCCAAGTTTTTGTTTTATAAACCTGAAATTTTGATAATTTATCCTGTGGGTCTAGTGGAACTGCGATATTATTAAATTTTTCTCCATTTTCTTTAACTTCAATTTTTTCACCCGGTAGATATATATATATATTCAAATACATTATTTTCTTCAACATTCACTATTTTTGAAGGAAAATTATAATTCATTTTTTCAGCTCTGAGAGAATAGGTGTCTGGAACAAGTTCAACTTCATATTTTCCATAATTGTCAGTAAAAGCTGTTTTTAGGTTTCCCGATGCGGTATATATCACCAAATAAACGTCTTCAATTGCTTTATTTGTTGTAGCATTAAATGTAACTCCTATTCCTCTTTTCTTACTTTTATATAGACCGATTATGGAACCTACTATTGTGGTTATGTTTTGCCAAAGTTTATCAATTGTACTTGAAAAAAAATCGAGAGGGAACTTAATTATCGGTCTGGCAGTTATTGAATAAATCGGTAGTAATGTTTTAGAAACTATTATTGCCATAACAACAGAATTATAAAAAGAAATTACTGTAAATAACGATAATACTGCGCTAACTACAAAATCAGTTATTTTTACGGCCAAACTTTTAATTCTTCCTAGAACTTCCCGGTTTATATTAACGCCGCTTTTATTTTCATTTTCAATCTCCGTTTTCGTTGCCATAGGAGAAGGTGTTGTAGTAGCTGTTATATTCATATCATGTTTCTTAACTAAAGTTTCAACAATTCCTTCTTCATCAATTGAAAGGTAATTTGACCATGGTCCTGGCATGCAATTGTTTATTGCCCTTACAGAAAAGGTGTAACCTTGATCTGGATTCAGTGAGCCTATTACATAGGAAATTGCACAGAATGAAAAATTCTAGTTAAAATTTACACTAAAACGTTTATCTCCTGCAGAATGACCATAGGTGATGTTATATCCGCTAGTATTGTAATTTACTTGTGTAAACGAAAGTATCACTTTACTTCCGTTTCTCTCAGCATTAAAAAGATTGGGGGCAGCTGGGGGAGGTAGATATCCACACCATGTATTTGCAGACACTTCAGATGTTGATGTTCCTGCCACAACAGGACTTGGAGAAGGAGAAGGTGAGGGAGACGGGCTGGGACTTGGTGAAGGCGAAGCAGTACTGATTTGATCCCATTTTATAATACTCCCGTCATACCATTCAGCAAAAATTAGATTATTCCCAGAATAGTTTGATGAAGTATAGGTGTTGGTTCCTGCTGTCTGCCAGCTTGTAACCACAGAGTCCCAATTACCTAAAGCGTAGCTTGAACTACCCTTTTTATAAAAAATGTCATCGCCTCTGATCCACATGGTATATAAATCGGAGTTATTAGAATTTATAGATATTGTTGGATAAGAATTACCCGAGTTTGAATCCAAAGTGACTACCGTCTGCCAGCTCCCCGTGTACTCCCGATACTGGGTATTACCTGAATTGTTAATAAAAGCTAGATGAATATTTCCGTCTGTGTCACTGAGCAAAGATAATGTTGAATTCAGACCTGTTATTCCCGTAGCCACAGCCTCAGGTGAACCACTCCAGACTGTACCGTTATTTGTATCGCTCTCGACAGCCATCCCGTCAATCCATACCCCCATCATCGCTGCAGTGGTCCTGGGAACCAATATTCCGAATTTGTTTGAGTTCACAGACGAATACAAAGTTGTGCTCGTATCCCAATTGTCCAGGCTATCAGCGGCCGTAGAGCGTACTGCGTTGTATGTATAAGTTCCCTGGCTGTTTTGAGTACCACTCACCCATACTTTCCCATCTGTATCTTTAGTAACCGTAGAGGAAAGATATGAATAAGTACTGATTCCGCTCGGAAGAGCAATCAATGGATTATCCCACGCGAATCCCACTCCGGGGTAACTTGTAGCTTTTCTAACCTCAATGTCACAACCAGGATACGCAAGCAATCTAATTTGAGCAGCAGATAAAGCAGTGTTATCTAAAAATTATTTTTGATATATTAATTTATAGTTGAAATATTATCTCCAGAGTATAAAGTAGTAATGGACTCAGTTTAATATGTTTGCGCTTTTTAGTAGCGCAATCGGACAGTTTAGCGCAAGCATAACTGAGTCCACCGGTTGCGCTATTTAATTTGTTAGAACATAAATAAGCACAAACAGAACATTAAAAAATTTTTGCATTTTGATTTGTTTTCCTTTGCTCCGACCAAAAACTCTCCATGAATTACAATTTGGGCTACAATACGGCTAGTTCCATATGTGGCAGTCGCCATTCTACCACATATTCTGAAAAATTGTCTCAATGTGTGGACTCTTTACGAACAAATTCGGACTGATTTCAAAAACGCATTGTCTTAGCTCCGGCCCCGCTTCGCGTGGCCTCCGCTTTTTTTGCGCGCGATTTGCTCGATTCGCGAGCACAAACACAGACTTCTATCCCGTTCGGTATATTACCACCTCAGTAATCTGATTTGAATTTTTATTTACCAAAACTTGGTTCTTTAAAGCGTCTTTTTCCTTTAATTAAGCTGAATCTTGTCAAGGTTTCTTATTAAGTTTTGGATTGAAAGATTTTACCAATTGAGCAACCGCATTCCTACCGTCCTTAGTGACAACTAACGGGCTAAAAGCCACCGCCGCGTCAACTGCAGCCGCTGGAAGATTTCCTTCCACAGCATGAATTACTGCTGACGTACCCCCCCCTGAAAAGGCTCCCATGGATACAGCACTAACCAATCTTTGTTTACCTGCCTGCCCAATCCACTCATCTAGAACCAATTCATCTTCTTTAACCATTCCAGGTCATCATAAACCTCACCAGGTATAAAAGTCAACAGCTTTTTGTATTCTAATTCAAATTATGCTAAATTAATAATGTACTCAACTTTGGCGGATTCCTTTTTTAATGGCCGCATTGGGCAATTTGGAGGAATCCGAGTTGAGTACACCAGTGCGGCCATTTAAATTTCTAGAACAATAAAATTTTTACATTTTTCTTTTCCGCCTAGTGGCGGTTTCCGAGCCGACTTTTGCGGAGGCCACGCTAAGCGGGGCCGGAGCTAAGACAATGCGTTTTTGAAATCAGTCCGAATTAGTTCGAAAACGTTCACCCAGAAAGAGTTGGTTGGGCGGCGCAAGCCGCGAATGGCCACGCGGCGAGCGCCGAGAAGCCTGTTTTATACACACAAGAAAGCTGCCGGATTAAAGAGAAAAAGAAAAATGTAAAAATTTGGAAAACAAAAAACATGATTAAATACATAGCCTACTGCCGAAAATCAACAGACGAAAAAGAAAAACAAGTTTTGTCCATTGAGTCGCAAATTGCAGAACTCAAAGAATTTGCGGCAAGGGAAAAACTTTTTGTTACAGAATATCTGACCGAATCAAGAACAGCCAAGATTCCGGGGAGATCAATTTTTAATCAAGTAATAGAAAAAATTGAGAAAGGTGAAGCTAATGGAATTTTAGCTTGGCACGCAGACAGATTAGCTAGAAACTCGATAGATGGAGGTAAAATTATCTATTTGCTGGATACTGGGAAAATTCTTGACTTAAAATTTCCAACATTTTGGTTTGACAATACTCCACAAGGTAAGTTCATGCTCTCAATTGCATTTTCCCAATCTAAATATTATGTAGATAATTTAAGTGATAATGTAAAGCGCGGAAATCGCCAAAAACTTCGAAAAGGAATTTTGCCAAACAAAGCACCATATGGCTACTTAAATGAATCACACTTGAGGACTATCGAAATTGATCCTGTAAAATCTAAAATTATTAAAAAAGCTTTTGAGATTTTCGCCCAAGCTGAAAACTCTATTGCTGACATTTCCCGATTTTTCCTAAAATTTGGAATTAGCAGGTACAACGGTAAAACGTTGCACCCTGATAAAGTCAAGAGAATTTTAAGCAACAAGTTTTACATAGGAATAATAAACTTCGGCGGTGAAACTTACGAAGGAACACACAAGTTGTTTATTCCCCCTGAATTGTTTAACAAAGTTCAAAAGATACTTGAAGCAAGAGAACATCCTAAAAATAGGATTCACAACTTTGCCTTCCTAGGTTTAGCTAAATGTGCAGAATGTGGTTGTTCCATTACCGCCGAAGTTAAACACAAGTGCTTCCCTTCCACTCGTGGGGATGTTAATTACATTTAATACAGATGTGCTAAAAAGAAAACTGATTGCTCACAAAAATATCTTCGGGAAGAACTTTTGGAACAACAATTGCGAACAATGATTGGAAAAGTTAGTTTGCCCGCTTCGTGGGCTAAACTTTGGCTTGAAAGGCTAAATCGAGAAGAAACTGAAGAAAAACAAAATAGCGAAAACATTACTTCAAAACTTTCTTCTGAAGTTCAAGAGATTGACCAAAAATTAGACAGGCTTCTTGAGGGTTATTTAGACCAAATGGTTGAACATCAAACTTACCAAGAGAAAAAGAATAAACTTGTTGAAACAAAAATGAAAATTAAGGAGAAAATGGTAAGTATTTCCAAAAACGGTAGTGAATGGCTCGGATTAATGAGAGAATTTATAGAAGTGGCCGCTGATGCGGCCAAAATCGCGCGCGCAAAAAATAATTGCCATGATTTATCAATCATGGCAAAAAAAGTCGGCTCGAACTTCTTTTTAAAGAATCGGCGTCTCTCGGCGAATTTAAATTTTGCCTTTGCAGCGCTGTCTGCGGAGGCGGGCGCAGCCAGCGCTGCCCCCAACCATCTTTCGATTTCCAAAATTGTGAGCCCAGATGGATTCGAACCATCGACCTTTTCCTTAAGAGGGAATTGCTCTACCGCTGAGCTATGGGCCCTAAGAATACATATTTTACCACCTATGAATTTATAAGACCAATTTATTTATAGATTTAAAATATAATTTAACTTTGTAAATTCTCTATATTAATAAACAAGGCTCTCAATCTGTTTGCAATATTTTCAATTAGTGATTTTCCATTAATAAAACTGTAAATTTTTCCATCAAAAACATCTCCTATTTTTTGATGTTCAACATACAAACCTATTTTTAGATCAGACTCTCCATCAATATCAGGGGAGTTAATTGAATAACCAATAAATTGTTTCTGAAAGGGGATAACTTCAAACATTTTTGTTTCAGATATACTAACCAAATCATTATTTTCTGACAATAGGTAGGTATTAGTATTATTCCAAATGTTTTGTCCTTTATTTTGAACTAAAAGATAACCGTTTACTTTAGAGCCTACTTCCGATGTTGACCTTAAATAGCTAAAAAGTATTTTCCCGTCAACTTTTTGGCTTGGTTTTCCCTTAATTTTTTCTATTTGTTGAATGACCCCGTATTGTTTGAAATAATTTTTATTATCTTTTTTCCATGAAAATTCAGAAAACGGAGCTTGTTGGTAATTGAGAATAAACGGTGTAACCGCCACAACCCTACTATCCTTATTCCAAATTTCTGTAAAGGCTTTCTTATAGTTATTAGACACTTCTTCCTCATTTAATCTTTCGTTACTCCAGCCTGTTTCTGTTATAAAAACAGAATAATCATTTTTAATACCTAATTCTTTTAAGTAATCCAACTCCCATTGATAACCAAGAATTGAATTACGTCCCTTATTATTAACATCTGCTGAAAAATCAGGATTTGGATATGAATGTGAATTCCATCCGTCGATGTTATCAAAAACATCTGGGGTTGAAGTTATCATGTTCTTTAAAAAAACTTTTAAATCCTTTGTATCTTCGGTATTTCCGGCTGCTTGGTCAAAACCAGCAGGAAGTACAAAGTAATCCGGATTTGATTCTTTAAGTTGGGAAGCGAAAGATTTCAGGTAAATTGCGTACTCTGCCGGGTCAACATTTCCACCCCATTCTTTAGCATGGTTTGGTTCATTACCAATAATTACATATCTGTTTTCAATTACCCAGTTAAGCGAATTAAAGAAATTAACCCAGTTTGAAATTTCTTCAATTTGAGGTTTTTTCCAGATACCATTTTCAACTTTTGAAGCTACTCTGATAATTGGTATCAGGTGAAGTTTTCTAGCTTTTTCAAAAAAATCCTGCCATACCTTTTTATCTCTTTGGTTTTCGGTAATAACTACAGTAACATAACCCCAATCTCCTCCACTTGAATTTAGAAGTTTGGCTGCATCTTCAATATCGCTATGGTTAGTAAGATGTATTCCATAAATATTGTTGTCCACAAATAAAGGATTATATTTTGCATTTACTTTTGAAGTAATCAAAATAAATGAAACTAGAAGTATCAAAAAACAAATTATTCCATTTCTCATAGAGAGATAATCTTAGCATGATTCAAAATTTTAGCATTTATTCTAAAATTTTTAGAATTCAGTTTTTACCAAACAACTTCTAGGAAAACAATGCTAGAAGTGGTATTTCAATTGATTAATCGGAGTTAGGTGACCCAGGCAGGAATCGAACCTGCAACCTCTTCCTTAGAAGGGAATTGCTCTATCCGTTGAGCTACTGGGCCTTTTCTACTTATGTATTTTATCAAATATCTATTAATTATTCATGACATCATAGAAATTTCTTTTTTCAATATAATAAATTTCAGATTCTTATCAGTATTGCTACTTGCATATATTTTTAAACTATTTATAAATATTGTTGCCATGTACATACATTATTAAATCTTCATGAAAGATAATATCGTAAATGCCCCTAATAATAGAAGCCTTATTGCAAAAAACAATATCAATGGAGGAAAACTTCCAAAAAAAGTGGCTGTTATATATACTGACGCAAAAAGAGAGTATTTCTATACAGCAGAAGAATTTTACACCGTTGACGGGTCTGATGAAGAAGCAATGGCATTTGGTCCTACACTTAAGTCTTTGGGTGTTGATGTTTGTTATATACAAGGTGACGCAAACATTGCTAGGAACCTACAAAAAGAAACACCGGATATGGCAATTAACCTTGTTACAACGGTTAAAGGATACGACTATTTAGGAGCAACTATACCAGCGACATTAGAACTATTAGAGATACCATATACAGGTGCCAATATATTGGGATTCTCATTAGGCTGCAATAAGTATTTAATTCATACGCTTCTGTCGCAACACGGAATTCCTGTACCTCCATATCAACTGATGACTTCTATAAAAACTCCACTTGATCCCACATTAAAATTTCCCTTAATTCTTAAATTAAATGAAGAGCACAGTAATGTTGAAATTAAAAGAGAATCAGTGGTAGAAAACGAAATTCAACTACGAAAAAGGCTTAAATATCTATTAAAGAAGTATGATCAGGATGTTTTGGTATCGGAGTTTATAGACGGTCGTGAATTCGCAGCATTTACTTTTCAGGCTTTCAATAAGAAAGTTTATACCATTGAACGAAAAATTCATTTACCAAATAATAAAACTGATCATGAATTTCTTGACTACGATCTTTGCTGGATGTATGACTCAGAAGAGTATAAAAAATATCTGCAGTACGAAAAATATCACGATCCTCTTCTAGATGCTCTAGTAAAAAAGGCATTTGTTGTGGCTAAAATGGACGATTACGGAAAATTTGATATCAGAATGGATAGAATGGGTAAATACTATTTCATTGATGCTAATGCTAATTGCCATTTTGGACCCCCCAGCTGGGATTGTGAAATGACAAACACATTAGAAAAATACGGAATACCATTTAAAATTTTATTAAAAAGAATGCTTCAGAATACAATGAGGGAGTGGGGATATTAAATATATAAAAATGAATAATTCTGACGATATCCTATTACCAAATAAAGTTGCAATTATTTACACCGATGTTAAACGTGAATATTTTCTAACTGAGGACGAATTCATTACTGAAAAAGATCCCGAAGTATACGCAACAGAAGTCTTAAAGTACGTTCACAAATTAAGAATTGGGGCCGAGATATTTCCCTGTGATGAAAATATTGCTGAAAATCTGCAAAAATACATGCCTGATTTGGCTCTAAACTTTGTGGATTCAGTCAGGGGACACTCTTGGTTGGGTTCATCAATCATTGGTTTACTGGAAATATTAAACATTCCCTATACAGGAGCCGGTAATCTTGGTTGGTCGATAGGGACTAATAAATATGTAATGTATAAATTAATGGAATCAAATGGTATTCCCGTTCCTCATCATCAACTTATTACATCTCCTTTCGAAATGATAGATCCCAAACTTAGGTATCCTTTATTTCCTAAATTAAATATAGAACACAGCAGTATCGGTATCGACGAAAACAGTATTTGCGAAAATGAAAAGGAGTTAAGGTTGAAAATTAAAGATTTAATAGAAAAATTCAAACAACCTATTTTAATTGACGAATTTATATCAGGTATTGAAGTAACTTCTGCTGTACTTGAAAGCATAAATACAAAAGTATATGCCGTTCAACGAATTACTGGTGATGAAAAAACAAATGATGTAGTTACTTTTGATAAAAAATGGAAAAATTATCTGGACATGAGCTATATCAAGTATGATGCTCCAAATTTAAAAGAATACGTAAAATTAGCCTTTGATGTGCTTAAAATGTCAGACTATGCAAGAATCGATCTTAGAATTGATGCTTCGGGAAGATTTTATTTTATTGATCCAAACGCAAATCCTTTTTTTGGTCCACCAAAGGAAACTCATGCAACATACAGTATCATTTTAGATATGTATGGCATAGATTTTGAAGAAACGTTAAAAAGAATTTTCATCAACACCATGCGTGACGCAAAAAATATTCAAGACTAAATATCTCAAATATAGTATCTTATAGTGTATTTTGGCGAAATAGCTTATAATACCTCATTGCAATGAATTATCTGAGTCGTGAGGGTTTTTATAACAGTGATACTGTTCAGCAAAAGCAAGAATTATCAGGTGAAACAAATTTTCTTAGAGCGGCTCGTAATTTTAATGAAGAAGCACTTACAAAGATATTTGATTTATATGTTGCACCATTGTATAACTACGCTCTAAGACTGACCGGAGATGAATTACTTGCGGATAATATAGTAGGTGACACATTTTCTAAATTTTTAGATCAATTACATGCTGGGAAGGGTCCTAATAATAACCTACGTTCATATTTATATCAAACTACATACCATTTAATAGTTGATGAAGTAAGATTTAATAAAAGAGAAGCTCCACTTGAAATTGCAGATTGTTTATTTAATATTCCAAGCCATAAAACAACTCAAATTTTAGACCAAACAGATGAAAAGTCATTATTGGATAATGTTTTTGAAGCGATAATAGAACACCTTTCTGAAGACCAAAGACATGTTATTATTCTTAGATTTTTAGAAGATTTTAGTATAAAAGAAACTGCTGAAATAATAGGAAAAGAGGTAAATAACGTTAAAGTAATTCAAAATAGGGGAATTGCTAAACTTAGAAAAGTATTAGGTATACAATTAGGGGAGAAGATATAATGAACGCTTTAATTGAATCAAGAAAATTAATGTTTTGGGGTGTATTGGCAGCCATTGCTCTAATAGGACTTTTAATTGCAGGTACTTCTAAAGGCAAGTGGGTATGTAAAGATGGTGAATGGATAGCAAAAGGAAGAGTAAATACTCCAAAACCATTAACATTTTGTAGATAAATATTGGAGCGGGAGACACAAATTATTTTAAACTCATTTTCGACTCACTACTTACTCTTTTTAATCGACTGATGGGAGCGTATCAAAACAAAGAGGAGGAAATCGGTGTGAAATTCCTCTCTTTATGACAAAAGAGACGTTTTATTGGCAGATTACGAGTGATTTTAAATTATTTCAATCCCCTGATTCTTTTTCTGTCTGGTGATAATCCTTAGCAATTGTTTTTGGATAAAAAGCTTCTCCTTCGTTGTACATAATATTCGCTACTAAATACCGGCCTGTTTTTTTGGTCTTTTCCGCAACTTGACTGAGGTACTTTTTCCAGTTGAGAGGAATATCCGCCAATGATTCTACAATTTCTGGCTTGTTTGGTTTATCGAATGGAATTCTTATTACAATCCAATCTGACATTTTTATATCACCTGCAAGTAAAAAAACTCGATTCCTCTGCATAATCTACTGCACACGTAGTACCACCTTTCCAGAATGTTTTTCTCACTGTGTCGATAGATACGGGAATAGAATATCTATTAATATCAAACCAATCCTAATTATGAAAAAGAATTATGAAATGGTTACGTGCTTATTTTTAGTTCGTTCTATATTTCAAGCTATTCGGCTCTTTTATGGGGGCGGCATCCCCTCTGGAGCGGGATACGGGAATCGGACCCGTCTACTCTGATTGGCAACCAGATGCACTACCACTATGCTAATCCCGCTTATATAACTTGTGCTGAGGTTGTGAGTTGCACACAAATCTGAGCTTCTTCAGAGCCCCGCCGTGACTACCTTGGCTACCTCAGCATTTCTTTTCTCGTATGTTCTAATTCTGTGACAGTTTGCACAAACCACTTCGCACTTTTCTGTCTCTTTTTGTATTTTATCAAGAGACCAGTTTCGAGTAAACATATAAGATACTTCTTTAATTTTATCTTTTACAATTTGATGGTCAAAATCCATTACATAGAACGGATATTTTATCCCACAATCAGAGCAAGGAACATTTTTAGTTTTTATTAAAAATTCTCTTTTTTCTCTATATGCTCTATGTCTGCGAATTAATGCTAATTTTAATTGTCTATCATGGTTTTGATGATAATAAGTTCTACCTCGTATTTTCATGCATAATTTACATTTCTCATAATAGCTACCGGCTCTTGGACCTCTTTTGCGAAAATAAAAATCAGATATATTGAGTTTATTAAGACATTTAGAGCATTTTTTAATGAGCATATAAACACTATATACGAACTATTACCGAATTTCAATGTTTATATTCGTTATATTGTGGTCGCTGAGGGATTCGAACCCCCGACCTTCTCGATGTAAACGAGACGCTCTAACCATCTGAGCCAAGCGACCATTTTTGCAGATAGCAATTTTTAAAAAATCTTCTACTTCTGTTAAGGAATATATTTCATTTTATCAGATTTGAGAAGGATTATAAAGTTGATTAAGATTTGTTTTTAACACATTAAAATATTTTCAAATACCTTAATATATTCTATACTGAAAATGTGGCCAAATTGAGACAATTTTTTTTAAGTATTTTTGTTTTTTTATCTATTGCAATTGCAATGCATTTAAGTGCCTCTCCTGTCTTTGCCAGCTTCACTGATTTAGGTGGAGGTGACCATGAGGGAGCTGACTGGACTATTTCTTCAAATACTGCTGTTGCTGGAGTTCACACAAATATAGGTACTTTTACTGTTAACACCTCAATTACTGCAACTGTTCAAGCTTACACCGGTTCCCAGTATGGGTCGTTTGAGGTTCAAGCTAATACAATAAATATACAGGGGTCAATAACCGGAGCTGGAAAAGGATATCAGGGGCATACAGGTCTAACACCGGTAGGCCCAGGAGGAGGATTCGGAACGTGTACCGTAAATGAAGGACCTGGAGGGGCCGGATATGGAGCGGCTGGAGGAGCAGGAGGTGCTATTACGCATGCCGCTGGGTCTGCATATGGTGCATTTCTTACTCCCAACTCTTTAGGAAGCGAGGGTGGAGCAGGAAACCCTTCGGGTGCGTGTGTAGTGGGAGGTTCCGGAGGCGGTATTGTAAAACTTACAGCTTCCGGAACTGTAACCATTGGAGGAACAGTCAGCGTCAACGGTACGAGTAACGGTGTGAGAACTGGTGGTGGATCAGGAGGTTCGCTCTACATAACAGCAGGTACCCTCGCGGGTAGTGCAGTAATTTCTGCGAATGGAGGAACGGGCAATGAAAGAGGTGGTGGTGGTGCGGGAGGTAGAATTGCCCTTCATTACACGACATCCAATACTTATTCAGGAACTATTACAGCAACCGGCGGCGCTGCCGGATCTCTCAGCTCAGCAGGCCAAAATGGAACTGCAATAATAAAAGACGATACAAATAATGACATAACTATTCCTACAACCCAATTTTGGAGAGCAGATCCTGCTCTTGAAGGATCTTCCCATACCTACCGGGATGTTTCGATTACCAATAATAGCACGCTCAATATATATGGATATTATACAAGCAATAGCGATGGTGTTGGATTTTTATTTAACGTCCGTAATTTCAACGTCAATTCAGGATCCTCGGTGAATGGTAATGTCTTGGGATATCAGGGTGTCCTTGGTGATGGTACAGGTCCCTCATTTGGACAAGGCGGATGTGCATCAAACGTTGGTGCAGGAGGCGGAGGTCATGGTGGAAACGCCGCAAATGGGTCCGCTGGAGCTCTTAAACTGGGAGGTACTGCTATTGGTTCATTCTTGGAACCTGTTTTGTTGGGAAGTGCTGGCGGAGCGGGTGTATCAGGTAGCTGTGCTTCAGGTGGTAGCGGAGGCAGCTCGATCAAAATTACGGCAACAAGTACAATCGACGTATCCGGATCATTTTCATTTAATGGCGGATCTACCGCGATAGCCCGTGTCGGCGGCGGATCCGGCGGGAGTATATTTTTAAGTGCTCAGACACTGTCAGGATCAGCCAGTATTTCAGCAAATGGAGGTTCCACACTTGCTGGAAATGGAGGTGGTGGAGGCTCGGGAGGACGTATCGCACTTCACTTTACAACAGGTAATAATTATAGCGGGACATTAACGGCGACGGGAAATAGTGGTGGTGAAAATGGAACGGTAATTATTAAAGATGACACTAATAATGATTTGACCATTCCGACTACACAGTTTTGGCGGGCTAATCCAAGCCTTGAGGGACAAACCCAAACATATCGAGATATTGTGGTAACGAATAACAGTACTTTGAATTTATGGGGTTACTATAGCGGCAACAGTGATGGAATCGGTTTTATTTTTAATGTCCGTAACATTACGATTAATACCGGTTCATCCGTAAAAGGTGACGGATTAGGTTATCAGGCTGTGACGGCTGCAAATGGTGCCGGCCCGTCGTATGGCGAGGGTGGCAGCACCGCAAATATTGGAGGTGGAGGAGGTGGCCATGGCGGAAAAGGAGGCAACGGAGCCGGCGCCGCAACCAAACTTGGTGGATACCCGGTAGGGTCAATCCTTGCACCCGTCAAATTGGGAAGTAGCGGAGGTGGTGCAAATAATGGAGGAAATATCCCGGGAGGTCATGGTGGAAGTGCAATTAAGATTAACGCTACAGGTACAGTGGATATATCCGGAGCAATTTCAATGAATGGAACGACCCCTGCCACGACCCGGCCTGGGGGAGGATCCGGTGGAAGTATCTATCTAATCGCATCCACACTCACAGGAAGTGCGGCAATATCGGCTAATGGAGGAAATGCGGCGGAGTGGGGGGGCAGTGGCGCTGGGGGCAGAATAGCATTACATTACACGACAACAAATTCCTACAACGGAACAATAACTGCAACTGCTGGAACAAGAGTAAGCGGAGGATTAGGAGAAAATGGGACAGTCGTTATTGTCGACGATACCAACAATGATCTCGTCATTCCGACAACGCAGTATTGGCGATCCGATACAACTCTCGAAGGTGGTTTATCTAGTTTCCGTGATGTATCCATTACAAATAGCAGTACGTTAAATGTTTGGGGTTATTACACTACTGACAATAACGGCGTTGGACTTACTCTAACTATACGAAATTTAACGATTAACACCGGCTCCACGATTTACGGTAACGGCTTGGGTTATCAGGGAGTTGCAGGTGCAAATGGGTCTGGACCCTCACCTGGTCAGGGTGGATGCGTTACTAATCAGGGCGGTGGAGGAGGCGGCCATGGTGGAGCGGGTGCCAATGGAAATAGCAATATCAAACTCGGAGGTGGTACTACGGGAAACTCAACTGCCCCAACACTCTTAGGTAGTTCTGGTGGCGGAGCCAATCCATCTGGTTCCTGTACCGCGGGTGGAAATGGTGGCGGAGCCATCAAATTAGTCTCATCTGGAATTATCACTTTGACTGGCTCAATCACCATGAACGCAAATAATGCTACCACACGAAACGGTGGAGGAGCAGGTGGGAGTATTTGGTTGGTTGCCAATACCTGCACAGGTTCAGGTACGGTCTCTGCTATCGGTGGGAATGGTGCAGAGTTTGGCGGTAGTGGAGGAGGCGGAAGGATCGCTCTCGATTACCGAGTCAGCAATAGTTGCAATGGTACGTGGAGTGTAGCGGGCGGTACAGGTGGGAATGGTGCAGGAGGTGCCGGCACAATCAGCATCAATGGCATCCCTCAATCTCCCACCAGTCTGACACAGTACAAGTCAAACGGGACAACGGTAATAACATCAGGAGCGACTACCGATGAAACAACAGTGGTTCTCAAACAAACCATGGTAGCTGGTGGAAGCATCACCCTGACTCCTGAATTTGAAGTACGAACAATTGATACAAGTTTTAGCGACACAACAACAAATACAGGATCCGGAGTATCATATACCGGGTCTCCTGTCGTTGGATCTGCCTCAGTCTCAGGTCTCTCTGATTTAACCAACTACCATTGGCAGGCAAGAACCTGCGACACAAACAGTAACTGCTCCGACTGGGTTGCTTACGGAGGCTCACCATATGACTTTCGTATCGTCACCAACCAATCCCCAAATGCTCCGACATCACTCGGACCATCCGGGCTGGTAAGCGGTGGGTATACGGCTGACAACACTCCTACCCCGACTTTTACTTTGGCTGATCCTGACGGAGCAGATACCGTTAAATATCAAATACAGATCGATGACAGTGCCGGTTTCGGATCACCGCTGTTCGATTATACTTCTGCTCTCGCATCTCAGAGTGCAACATCCTTCACTGTCGGTCAAGCCGCCGGATCAGGTACTTATACCACTGGATCTTCCGGACAAACATTGACCGATGGTAGCTACTATTGGCGCGTTAAAACGATAGACAACAGTTTGGCAGAAAGCAGTTACGCTACTGCCAACTCAGGAGCAGTGGCCTTCATTGTAGATGCTACAGACCCTACAGTACCGGGTACTCCATCTACAACCAGTCCCACTTCTGACACTACACCAACTTGGACATGGACTGCCAGTACCGACAGCGCATCAGGTCTTGCCGCAACTCCGTATACTTTAGAGTGGTCTCAATCCTCTTCGTTTTCCTCGGGTGTTTCTTCATCGACATCAACCACTAATTCTTACACACATGTAACACCAATAATTGACGGTACGTGGTATCTAAGGATTAAAACATCTGACGCTGTTGGAAATGAAAGTTCTTTTTCCGCAAACGGCTCGGTTCAAATTAATACAGGTGGTCCTACAGGAACCATTACTATCAACTCAGGTAGCGGGTATACCAATTTGCAAACTACTACTTTAAATATCACTGCTTCATCCGATTTTTTCAGTGGTACATCAGACATACAGATGAAAATTTCAAATCTGTCTGATTTGTCAGACGGTGTATATGAGGCTTTTTCATCGACTAAAACATGGTCACTTACTACTGGAGATGGAACAAAAATAGTCTATATTCAATTTAAGGACACAACCAATAATGAAAGCGGTGCATATAGCGATACGATAATTCTTGACACACTATCTCCTGCTGCTGTCGAACTGGATAGTCCCGGAGATAACTCATATACAAATAGTGAAAGACCATCTTTCAAGTGGAAATCAACAAGTGACGACACGTCGGGTCTTTCTAAATATAGTCTTGAAATTGATAATCCTTCGTTGGGTTCTTCAGAACCGTCTGGTGATTTTAGCATTGACAATATACCGACGGCAGGAACTACCGATATTGTAAACAGTCGTTATGTCATCCATTTTGATAATTTTTCCGATTCTGATGCAAACAACAACTACATTACTGTCTACACCAAATCATCCCCTGAATGGAGCATTGACAGTAATTCCGGACAATATGACGGGAAATTACGTGAAGGTAAAGTGCAATGGAAAGTAAAAGTACGCGACTTCGCTGAAAATGAAATCTCAA
>Ga0209518_1001681_pt1 | contig 22854 bp, 27 predicted proteins | sample RifGroB1_FD_183993 | JGI IMG/M metagenome (GOLD analysis project Ga0209518, IMG submission 183993) | Groundwater microbial communities from Rifle, Colorado, USA - Groundwater B1 (SPAdes) (version 2) | ecosystem: Environmental > Aquatic > Deep subsurface > Groundwater | place: Rifle, Colorado...
TCCTGCGAAAAACGTTCCTCACTCACGCCTTTACAATATATATCAATCAAATCAATTGCCTCAATAATATCTGTAATGTAAACCAAATAATTCTTTTTTGGATTAAAGGAAGGGATACTCATAGTGGAGAATTGACTCTCTCAGTAATGGTTTTATAGATTTGTAATCAACGACGTCGACGGGCCGATGCAGCGTTTCTTCAAGATCTACTGTTAAGCCCGCCCGATCAAATAAACTAAAATTAGGAGGTGGGTCGATAAGCATATCGACGTCACTTGCCGGTGTACTATCTCCCCGCACAACCGAACCAAATAATGCAGCTTTTCTAATGTTATACCGCTTCAGTATCGGTATCGCTTCCCTGATAATGGAACGCAAATCGCCCATGGTCGATTGGGGAAAAGCATAAGACACACATGGGGCATCGCCCTGTTTGACGAGCAGTCCTTTTGTAATCAACCCCCGAAGCTGTTTATGGAGAGCAACATGACTAATACCTAAAAACCGTACGAGATCGTGAGGTCTTGCTTTGCCTTTCTTTTTGATGAAATCAAGAATTTTCAATGCTGTTTGTGTCTTCATAGTTTATAGTTTATACTAAACCATAAACTATGTCAAGGGACTACAAAAACACTGCCACCGTCATGTTCCAGAAGAAGTGGATGAGTATGGGAGCTACCAGCGATTTCGTTTTGTGGAAAATCAGGGAATTCGTCAACCCCAAAACAAATGATGTTATGAAAAAAAGAATCAGCGTTGTCCCCTGAAACCTCAACGAGGTCAAAAGAATCGGTACATGAAACGCTACAAAAAGAAGCGTTGACATGATTACTGATTGAATAAGATCCTTCGATGCTTCAAATAGTCTCGAAAAGAAAAACCCACGGGAAAGAAGCTCTTCGGAAATAGACGTTGCCAGAGAAAGAATCGCCATCATGGGAACGCCGTATAAAAGGACCGCCGGAGCGGGTGTGAGGGTTAATGATCCATATTTAAACACATTTGCTAAAATCGCTTCTCCTGCAAAAAGAAGTCCAAATCCGCACCCGATGAGGATGCTTGAAATGATTTTTTTAGAAGTTATTCCGATTGTTCCTAAGCTCCGTTTCTCTATCCGCAAAACAAACCAGAAAACCGGAAGGATAAACACAACCGGCTTGACGATAAATTCATCAACAGGCTCCGGAAAACGAAAAAAGTAGCGGTACAGACTCCATGCAAGAAGCTGCCATGCCCAGAACTGGAACACCCACTCCGTTGAGTTTCTCAAGGGGATATTCTTTTCCGGGTGTATCGCTTTTCGCTTCATAGTTCTATAGTAACATACACAATCTATAAACGAATAATCATCAATAAATTACGAATAAAATACTACGAATATACGAACGTCATCTCGAAGCAATTTCGATTGCTGAGAGATCCCGTTGGGGATTTCTCTCCGCCTCCGCCAGTTGGCGGATGGCGGACTCGAAATGACAAAAGGATTCGTTTATTCGTACAAATTCGATACCTGCCTCACCGGCTCGCCTCGATTCGACTTCGGCGAAGCGGGCAGGCGGGTTCGTTGATAGCGAGGGCGGGTCACCTTATAAAAATCAACGTCTCTATCACCAACAGGAATGCAGTTCCCAGTGCCATCCATTGCTGTACTTTAACGGAAGGCGGTGCTTTAACCAGCGTATACCATGCATTCAGATTCCGATATTCCTGCCATTCTTCAGCTTGCAGGAAAAGCAGGGTAAAGTAAAGGGACAATACAAGTCCTGTGGCAAACATACTGCCAGATGAAGTTACTATAAAAAACGAAACAATGCCAAAGAGGATAAGAAAAAGAATCGATTGAAACGGCGATGGTTTGACGTCAAATATAACATCTGCTACATCCATAAAATAGATGCCAACCAACCCTCCTAACAGATAGAACAGAGTAGAAATGTTCGGTGATAATCTCCATTTGAGTATTCCGAGTATGAGAATATAGGAAAAAATAACAAGGACCACCCATGTTGGTTTAGAACGGACAATCTCTTTCAGTTTATCCATGTTAGAGAATTTGAAATTTGAAATTTACAATTTGAAAACAAACGAAGAAAATCACAAAGTTTCAAATTTAAACATTTCAAATTAAAAATTGACTTCAAATTTCGAATTATAAATTTCAAATTATTATCAGTATATCACCTCAAACGTAAACAGATTTTTTTCAACCGGTTGTTCTGTAACTATCACTTTCTCCACCCACGCTACCTCCGGCCCCTTTTTTGCTCTTTCTAAAATCTGCTCAACGTGTTTCTTCTCTCCCTGAACGACAGCCTCGACGCTCCCGTCTTCCCGGTTTTTCACCCATCCGGCAATATCCAATCTTTGAGCTTCCCGCTTTATCCATGAGCGGTACCCTATTCCCTGTACATCACCTGTAATTATTAAATGGTATTGCTTCATACTGTAATCATGTGCTCATCTTGTTCTTAATCTTGCGCTCATCGTCGTTGCTTCGCAACGACTTCATCTTCCACATAAAAAGCCGCGCCCTGCTCCTTGCATTTGCGTCTTTCACAAAAGTGAGTGCTTTTTCAAGAATTGCCCGGGGAACGGTTTTTGCTAAACGTATATAGAGGGATTTATGCTTGTAATCATTGAGGGTTTCTGCCAGATATATCCCGTACTTCTGGAACTCCCGGGAAATATATTTATCCTCTAAAGGATTAAACAAAGTCAGTATGTCGCCGATTTTCTGCATTTTTTTATCCTATGTGTCAAATATGTCTTAAGGTGGGTTGGTCTTATTTCGTCTAGTTAAACCTCGTCATTGCACGATCAATGCCGTCTTTAAGCGCAACCCGTACTGCTTCAGTGCCGTTCTTGATAAGATGTTTGAGCGCTCCTGCCTCTCCCTGGGTAAATCGCGAAAGGACAAAATCTACAATAGACCCATGATACATGCGCTTCTCCAGAAACGCACGTTTCTCCTTCCGGTATGGTTCTTCTCCCTCATCATGATCTTTAGATATGTGGCCGAATAGTTTTCCTCTGCCTATTCCCATGCGGAATCGCACGAATGTATCGCTTTTTAATTCTTTCATGATCGACTCTATTCCGTTGTGGCCCGCGCTTCCTCCTCCCGTACGGATGCGGATTTTCCCGAGAGGCAGATCAATATCATCGTGTATGACCCACACATCATCCGGTTTAAGTTTATAAAATTGGACAATTGAGGATACCGCAAGACCGGAATTGTTCATAAAAATAATGGGTTTTACCAGTAAGACGTCTCCCGCGCGCGCAATGACGGATTTAAATTTGTCCTTCTCCTCCCAGACGACTGTATCCCTCCCTATTTCTTTTGCCAATTTCTCCACTACCATAAACCCGATATTATGCCGTGTATCTTTATATTCCCCTCCCGGATTGCCAAGACCAATGATTAGATGCATAAATACACCTTCTTTACCTCATTATACGAAAAGTGTCATTCCAAGGAAAGCCTGCCTTGCCGGCGAGGCAGGCAGGAATCTTAACTTAAGATGCCGAGATCTTGGTCCGGCATGACAGACTAAAAAAACACCACTTCCCCTTTCCGGTTCGTGGTGTTTTTTGCTATACATCGGCCGACGTATAGTTATTTCATTTTTGCAAGCTGCTGCTCGGCCAAATCTCCAACATACGGAACTTTGTACATTTCTCCCTGAAATGCTTTCCACATGAGAACGATCCACAATACAAATGATCCCAAGGAGATGAGGAGTCCGGCTATCCAGCCTAATATCGGAACGAATCCGAGTGCGATATTGGCGATAAATATGCCGCCAAATAAGATGGTAGACTGCATTGCATGAAACCGCACAAATTTGCTCTCCTTCTCAACGAGAAGAAATATGATTCCGGTTATGAAACCCAAAAGATACGAGGCCGCGCCCATCAGGTTTTCATTTCCTGCTGTTTTTGTTGCCATAATTTCTCACCACCTCTCTTAGAAACACTTAGTGATCCGCCAGCCGGCGGAGAGATTAGTGTTTCTTAGACCCGCCGCTCACGCGCTCTTCAAGCCGTCTACGATCCGCCAGCCGGCGGAGTAGTGAAAAGGTGCAAAGGAAGCGTAGGCGGGCTAATCTATATATCCAGCCTATCATGCTCTCAATTTTCCCGTCAATGAGGAAAAGTAATAATATTATTTCAAAATGATTTTATGCTGCTTTATATGTTTTTCAGCCGGTTTTCCTTTAAGATACACCTCTTTACATTCTTGAGCTAGAATCCTTTGTGTCACATCAATGTGGAATTTCTCCTGCCGGTAAAACGGTGGAAGATGGTCTAGTAATCCCGTTGCCCCGCTATGATCAAGGTCGATACCTGTCACTAAACGCTTAATCTTATAAACTAGCATGGCTCCAACACACATCGGGCAGGGATCATATGTTGTATAGAGGGTTGCCTGATGCCGGTGGGCTTCCAGATCATCTTTAGCCATTTCAAGAGCTAGTATTTCTGCATGTATTAATCGATTCTTCCGGCTATATCCTTCATTGTGTCCTTTACCGATTATCTTCCCATCAGGAACGATAACGCATCCCATTGCCCAATTGCCTTCTTTGGCTCCAATTTCAGCTTCTTTGATCGCCTCCCACATCCACTTCGGGTCGTCTGTTATTTGAAGATTTGGGAAGGACACTCGTTCTGCTTTGCTCCAATCAAAATATTCTGTTGTATCGTGTGTATCCCACAAATCTCGTTCTTCATCCTCATTCTTAAAAACAGGTATTTTCTTTAATTTTTTCATATACTCTTACTATGGTTCAAGCCGTCTCATCCAGGGAATATGACCAAAATGGTGATCGTAGGATAAACATCGTGCAACTCGATTTCGTTTACAATCAACAGCGTTTATACAATCTGTAAAATCGATTGTTCCTAATTCATATAAAGACACCGCCTCCAACATATCGTTGCGGTGATTGATCAATATTCTCTTATTTGAAAGAATTTGACGAAGACACATGACAATTGTCTCTTTTGGAAGTTCATATCCTGCCCGTAATACCCATTCAATTTCAGCGATAACCAGTGGAGTTGTCCAGAGTCCATTCTGTGTCTCTAATACTTTTAAACAGCGATTAGATTTCTGGCTAGCTCGAGCAAATACCTCAAGAAAAATATTCGTATCAACAAATACTTTTTTCATATCATCATACGCCTTCGAGCATCTCTCTCTTCTGCTCGCTTCATAGCCTGATCGACTGTCAGATTTTTCTGATGGGCTTTGTGTTGAACAATCCCCTGCAAGTCACGGAGTGTGTGGGATATGGGCTGAATCCGTAATCCGGTTTGTTCGAGGGTAATCGTCAATCGCGATCCGCGGATAAGCTTTAGCGTTTTAGCTAAAGCAGCCGGAAGGGTTAATTGGTTTTTGGAGGTAAGCGTCACAAGATAGGTCATATAGTACAACTATATAATCTTTCCTTACATTTGTCAAGTTCCGTGAAAATATATTCTACCTTACTTATTAAAACAACCCTAACTGTTCTTTCGACGTATCCACAAGCGCTCTCTCCTTATCCGATTTCCAGATTTTGACCACGCCGAACACGCCGTCATACCCGGGATCAATGACAATATCTCCAATTCGGACCTTCCGAACTCCGTCGCTAATTTCCGCCGTTGAATATTTTGTAATTTCCGGCAAATCAGCATGAAGAAGCACGTTGAATTCTCCTCCAAACTGCGAAACAAGCTTCTCATAGTATAGTTGTGTTTTGCTGCTGGCTACCGGGCTCCCGATTGCTTCGCTGATAATCTCCTTCAAGGGAACCAGCATCACAAACGGCGGCAGGGACGGATACTCTTTGTTGTATAATAATTTTATTTCATTCTGAATTCTGAATTCTGAATTCTGAATTCGCGTCGCCAGTTCCTCAACGCGCTGCATCACCCCCTGCGTCAGAGGCTTCCCGCACACAGGACACGTCGTCCCTTTGGTTACTGTTTCCTGTGGAGTTAACCGGACACTGCAGTCCCGGTGTCCGGTATGGTGGTATTTCCCCTCTTCAGGGTAAAATTCGATGGTATAGGCTATAAATGCTGGAAGAGGGAGCATAGAAGATGGGGGGAGAGGGTTGGTGGTAGAAAGTGGATTGGATTTTTCTATTTTCGATGTTCTATCTTCTACCCCTACCTTCAATGCTCTACTTTCAAGTGATGCTTGTTTCAGCGCTTCCACGATATCTTCATACGTAATCATGCGCTCATCTTGTTTCTTAATCTTGTGCTCATCATTTTCACGCTCATCAATTTCAAAAACAGTTGCCTCGCGGCCGAGCTTTGCTCCGCTATGGGCATCGGAAAAACTAATAATCGCACGGCTGTCCAACTCTTTGATCCGCCAATTCATGTCCGGAGAGCTGGATAATCCCGTCTCAACGGCATAAATTCGGTTGGCAAATTCTCCAAACGCCTCCTCAAGCGACTCAAATCCTCCCATTTTCCCATAAACGGAAAACCACGGTGTCCAGATATGCGCCGGTACGATGAGAGCGCGGGGTTCAACGGAAAAAACGGTCTCAGCTAGATTGATAAGAGATAGTCCGATGATCGGCCGGCCGTCAGATAAGAGGTTACATCCGCGCTTTGTCAATTCCTTACTAAAGTTCATGGCAGAAGCAATGGTCGGCATCCAGATAAGCGTATGTACCCTTCTTGTCTTCCCGCCCTGGGAGTAAATACAGGAGATTTCCGTAGACAATAAAAATTGAGGCTGCTGCGCATGCGGGGAGCGGACAAAATTTTGTCCGGCTTCACTTGCTCTTAAGGACGGCGTTGCTGGAGAGAAAGCGCTTGCAACTGAAGACGGATCTAAATTTTCGTTTGCGACCTCAGCATGCGCATTTGATTTCAACTGAAGCAATCCGCTCCCGTCCTCTTCCAGTTTCTCCCCTATCTCCCTCATCCACATCGGATGTGTCCAGTCTCCGGTTGCCACAAGCCCAATCCCTTTTTTCCGGGCCCACCCGGCAATCCCCTCAATAGTCATCTGAGGCGATACCGCGCGCGAAAATCTGGAGTGGAGATGAAGGTCTGCGATAATTTGCATAACTGACAAGTATTATACAATGTCAAGTCTTGTTGTATATCAACTCATAATTGTATTAAAAATAAGCGCTCTTGCTACTATGATTCGAATCATGGTAGCACACACAAACCCAATAGAAAATTCATACTATAATCTCCTTATATTCCGGAAGCACCCGAAATAGCCCTCGCATTGATCTGATGATATAATCACGCCATATGGGAGAAATAGCCCCAACAAGTCCAGTAATAGAACCTAAACCGCCATCGCCGGAAATCAAACCGGTTCCCTTAAATCCAGAACCGAAAATTTTTCGGCCCAATGTCGGTGTTACAATTACTCATCATTTACCTGATACTGACTATTCATGGCTTTCACTGGAAAAAGACGGTGGATTTGCAAAAACAACGGAAAAACTTGTCAAAGATGGCATCACAGACCAACGGTTTGACATTCGCTGGAATCGGGTGCAACCTGACAACAATCAACCTCCAGACGAACATTATCTGGAGCGGTCAAAAACTATTGTAGAAATTGGGCACGAAAAAGGACTGAAAAATATTATTGTTCTTTCTTCAGCGCCGGCTTGGGCACTGGAACTTGCCAGAACAAATCCGGCAGCATTTTCCGAAAGCTATGCAAAATATGTTGACACTGTCTTTTCTGCACTAGCAAAAAACGGCGGTATCCCTCCGGCTGAAATTCAAATCTTCAACGAACTGAATATGCGAAACTACACACCAGCTGAACTTCTTCCCAACCTTGACTCCTGCATTTCTATTCTCCGAACAAAATCTGAAAAATATTTCGGGGAAAAAATTCCGCTTGTTGCCACACTTCAGGTGTCATCCCCACTCTCTCTTACGTCAATTCCCTCTTTTATGGAAGGAGCTATTCCTTTTATTAAAAAGCATCAGGATCTTCTGGCTAAATTTGATCAGATTAATGTTGATTACTATCCCGGCGTTTGGCATCAGCCAATGAAATCAATAAAAAAACACTTAAAACATATTGACTATTATATTAAGGCTCTGCACTACCGTAACGATCCCGAGAAGGCTCAGACATTGCAAACACCGCTTGATGTCTTCCGGACATTCGGAAATATGGAGCTATTGGAACAAAGTCTGGATGCTCTCCAACCCCTTGCCCAAAAGGGTGTTAAGATCGGTATTGGAGAAGTTGGTGTCCCGTCAATCGCACTGTTTGAAACAGAGACAATGATGGCTGAACATCAAAAACTTCAAACCCTTGGTACTGCAATAGTACTTCGAAAACTTCAGCCGATTATTGAGAAATATCATCTTACCGGAGTCGGAGTGTATAGCCTTATGGATGAACCGGAACGGGAAGCGGGAGCATTTAATTGGGGATTATATGATAAAGACGGAAAAGAAAAGCATATCGTTGGAAAATTCGCAGAACTTCTTTCCCGAATTCGCCCCACACCACGTGAATCTCTGGAAGATATTGCTCAGGGCTAGAGATTTATTTATCTTCCTTCATTTCGTGCTCATCTTATCTCACGTGCTCATCTTGCGTTTTTTACTCTCGCGCTCATCGTGATGCGCTCTTACCGGCGCATCACTCAAACACTTCTTTCATGAGTTTCGAGAGTTTCGTGGAAAATTTCTTCAGAACCGAAGAGCTTATTTTTTTCTTTCTCTTCCCATAGAGATGTCCGCCCATCTCATAGCCATTGGTCAGCGCCTTGTTTGTCAAAATCCAGTAAAATGCTGCTTTTGCGCCCTGCTGGATAAATTTCAACTTTCCTTCTTTTCTCAGACGCCTCATGGACCAAATATAAAGAACTTCCCGACAAATAGAGAAAGGGTGGCCTGTTTTTTTGACTTTATTGGAAAAATCTACATCTTCTCCCCACTGTAAACCGTCCGTATACCCTCCAACGCGGTTAAAAATCTCTTTGGAAACTGCGGTAAAGGGGCCGGGAGAAAATGGCCGCTTTACCAAAATAGAACCTTCCAACACTATATTCCCGAATAATGCAAAAATTGTATCATTCAGAACATTGCTGTCCGGCCGGGTCCATGAGGTAAAAAATGCCGGTTTTTCCTCGCGGATAAACACTTCCATCCGGTCAACGGCATACGGCATCATCTCGTTGTCCGCATCCAAAAACACGAGCCATTCCCCTGTCGCTTTTTGAGCCCCGAAATTGCGCTGGTAAGGTAAATTCGCGTGGTCTGCAACTACAACAGAAAGTTTGGGGAGTTTTGTTTCAAAAGACTTTGCTTTTTCCACTGTTTTATCTTTGGACCTGCCGTCCACAACGATCACCTCAAAATTTTTACTCGTTTGCATTGAAAGGGATTTGAGAAGTGTTGGTAAAAAATGCTCTTCGTTGAGCGCCGGAATGATAATAGAGATAAACGGCTCCCCCATACTCTCGGTATTATATCAAACTTGTCGTATTCGTTGTATGAGTCTTATACGTCTTATATCTTCATCATCTCAAAAGCCACGAAGAGAAAGTAAAGAATAAAAAGCACAATCCCCTCGCGTCTGGTGATGTCCCGTTTGGAGGATGCAGCCCACCAGAAAAAAAGTGCGGTTCCGGCAAGAAGTATGAGTGTAGCACGCATCCGTAAGTGATCCGGCACGGAAAACGGTGCAAACACGCAGATAACACCTAAAATCGGCGTGTTGATGACGGCACTCCCTAAAACATCCCCAAACGCAATATCCCGTTTCTTTTTAATAATTGCTTCTACGGCAAGCGTCAATTCCGGCAGGTTGGTTCCAAATGTGATAAGGAAAAGCCCGATAACAAAAGGCGATATGGAATACTGCCGGGCTAATCCTTCTCCTATGGTGACGATAAACCGCGATGAAAATGCCAACCCGACCAGTCCTCCCATTCCCAGCATCAACGCATGGAAGGAGTGCTTGACATTTTTCGCGTGGTGTTCCACGCGGTCAATGAAATGCTGTTCCCGATTGATAAAACCTATGTGAATAATGTAGACCAGAATAAGGATAATGCCCTCAAACCGCGTCAGTCTCCCGTCCCACAATACGACTGCCGGCATGGCAACAACGAGCGTTGAAAGACCGATATCGCGGGTTGTCATGCCGTGATCAAGAATGATGCGCCGAAGAAACAACGCGCTTCCGCCCATGATAAATGAAAGAAGGAGAATGGATCCTCCCAATAAATTTCCGACGGACAACTGCGGTACGCCGTCCCGGACTGCCTGATAGGCCACAAACATTTCCGGTATGGTGGTAGCAAATCCCAAAATAAGAAATCCCAAAAGAAAACTCTGCACATGAAGACGCTTTGAAAAATACGCGGTAGATTTGACAACCCAATTCGCTGAAACCGCTAAAATTATCCCTAACCCCATGAGATAAATGATGTTTTGAAAAACCATAAAATTTTAAATTCGAATATCGAAATTCGAAACAATATCAAAATTCAAATGTTTTAATATTTAAATATTTTAATTTATTTCGGATTTCGTGCTTCGTGCTTCGAATTTATCAAGGCACTATGTCTATTTAATGCTCTTCTGATTTCTATACATTTCCTCAATTTCTTTAACGGTCGTTGCCTGCCCGGCGTATTTATCTTTTCGCACTCTCGCAAGTCTTGGAAATCTCAAGGCATATCCGGCGCCATGAATCGGAGAAACCGTAATGTCATCAGCCGCAATTTCCACAACAATTTCGGGGTCAATCCACACATCTGGTTCCAGCACTTTTTCCACATCCTCATATTCTTTCGGAATTTTCGATGAACTATGAACCATAAACGATGAACGTAATTTTTTCCACAATTCATCAGAAACTCCTGTCCCGATTTTTGTTAAGGACACAAAGCGCTCTCCTTTTTTCACGCCCACTAAAAACGCGCCGATTCCGAATCCCGCGCGCTTCCCTTCTCCTTTGTAATACCCCATGACCACTGCGTCAATCGTATCCGTCAGTTTTCCGGTCTTTCCTTCTTCTTCCTTAAATTTTACCCAGTGGAAACCCTTCCTGCCCGGTTCGTACGGGCTTTCCCACTTTTTGACTACCGCGCCCTCCAGTCCTCTTTTTAACTGTTCATCGTGATAATTCCGCAGCACATCAACATCCGTAGTAACAATGTTAGGGGAAATGATAAGGACGTCGCCTTTTCTAATCGTAGCCTCAAGAATACCCCTTCGTTTTGATAACGGCTCTCCCATGAGGTCTTTCCCGTCTTTGTAGAGAATATCAAATACAAAAAACCTCAGGGGTATGGCATTACTAACGTGCGCAACATCATGTTTTCTTTTCCGGGTCATCGTTTCCTGAAAAGGAATCAGCCTGTCTGTTTTTACGTCATAGCCGATTGCCTCGCTGTCCAAAATCACTTCTTTTCCTCGAATCTGTTTTCCGATTCGGGTTAATTCCGGATACATTGCTGTAGTATTCTCAAGGTTTCTCGAAAACGCCTGCACCCAACCTTTGTGCGTGTCATCCCGGAAGCCCGAAGGGCTATCCGGGATCCCCTTATGATCTCTCTTAAAATGAATAGCGGTACGGACTCCGTCATATTTCGGCTCGACATCCACTTCCCCCATTTTTTTAATCATTTCTACAGCGTTGGGGAGACGTGCGCAAAGCGAGGCAAGGATGGGCGCTCCGACTACTGCGGATACATGTCCAATTCCTTTTATTCCGTGCTCCTTTATGTGACGCGCAATATATGCCATGTCAGGCCGAACGTTGTACGCTTCCTCAAGTTTCCCGTGGAGCGATTTATCTCCCGAGAGCATCCACGAAAACGCGTCCAGTATGGTCATATCCGAAAAACCCAAACGGAGTTTATCCAGAGGAATTCTCACAATATACCGGACGGACAATGGATCTAATGAAGTGATAAGGTCCGATACTATCTGTATCTTCTTCTCCTGACTTCCCTCTCCTCCAGACTCTGCTAATAATTTTAATTTGTTAAAAACTTCACGTATTGTGATTTTTGATTTTTGATTTGTATTTTTGATTTTTGTCCGCCGGTTGGCGGATTGATTTTTGATTTTTTGTGCAGCTGTTCCTAAGTCTCCTTCCTTCTTGAATTCACTCATAACATCTTTTTCATCTGTATAAAGTGCCTTCCCGATCGCCCTGATCATCAATTTATCCGCTATACCGAATTCCGTAGCTTCGTAAAGAGGCGCAACCCGTCCCTGCAGGAGATAACAAATTTCCCCTATCTCATCTTTTGAGGAATGTCTGAAAAATTCCGAAAGTATCTTCGTCATCTCAATCCGGGATGAGGTATCTTCTAATTTTTTGAAGTATTGTGCAAGCTTTAAAAACTCCATGAGTTAATAATATCGCAAAGGAGCAAATGTAGCCAGTTTCAACAATATAACAATAAAACAATTGAACAATTGAACAATTGAACAATTTACTGAGTTCTCAGCACATACCGTACTCCCTTTGTCGATCCGGTTTTCTGGACAATGCCTTTATTGATAAGGTCTTTAATCTCCCGAAGAACAGTGTCTTCCGAAATCGTCGGGAACAGTTCGAAAAACGCTTTGTTCTGGAGGAAACTGTTTTCCTGAATAAATTCAACGATCTTAATCTGCCGTTCGGATAGTGCTAATTGTTGTCCGCCCATGGAGCGTTTAATTTTAAGGTCAGTTGAAAGCGATTTTACTTTTTCCTTGATCCGCGTCAGCTCAATTGCAAGCCCTTCAATAAAATATTCCAGCCAATACGTCATGTTGCCTTCCAGTTTAGCTACACTCTGCAGGGCATCATAATACTGCATCGGCTCCCGGTCATAGTATTCTTCAAGCGAGAAAAACCGCTTGATGTCATACCCGTCACGGAATAGTGAGAGCGTCGCGACGGCCCGCGCGACCCTTCCATTGCCGTCCAAAAAGGGATGAACCCGCACGACCTCATAATGCACTATCCCCGCCTTCATGGCGGGGTGCATTTCTTCAGGTTTCATTGAGTTTGCCCATACCAGAAAATCAGAGATAAGATACGGGATCTCTACAGACGGAGGAGGCCGGAATGTAATTTCTCCGGTCTGGCTGTTTTTGACAACAACCTGCGATTTCCGGTACTCACCGCACGTTTCTTCCGGCATGATCCGGTCGGTGATGAGGCTGTGCATGTGCTTGATGGTTTCTTCCGTTATTTCAGGCGCCTGGAAATTTTCTATGAACTTGAGGACATTCCGATAATTGAGAACCTCCTGAATATCCCGTTCCCGGCCGACGATTTGAGCGCCGGCCAGCACTTTCTCCGCCTCGGTAAAATTCAATTCATTGCCCTCAATATGTGTACCGTGATGGACGGTTCTCACAATTGCCTCTTCCCTGAATTTTGCTTCCCACGCAGGTACTAATGGTGCGTTCTCAATAAGCTCTTTTGCCGCTTCTATGGTTCCGGTATATTTGAGGATTTTATTGGTAATGGAAAATTGGGGAGAATACATACGATAGTCGTATATTAGTACGTCTGCGGAGAAAATGCAAGAATTACGCGGGGATAACCGAAGCTTGCGTCGTACAATAGATATTTTCAATACCGACGTCTATAAAATTTAAGTATTTCTATTTTTTACCCAACTATCATTAAGAGGCATGACTGATCAGTGTTCTGTTTTTTTCTATTCTATCCGTTAAGATTTAAGTGCTCATCACTTACCCATTCCGCTGCCACCTCATCCGGTCTTTGACCAAACAATCTAACTCTTCCTTCGTTATGCAATCCCATATGAGCTATCCGCATTCCAATTCCAACTCTATGTCCTTCTTTGGTTTTATACGGGATTGCTGTGACCCTACCAAGTTGCCCCTGCTCTCCTTCATCAATAATACAAATGTCGTTGTGATCATTTGAAAGAAACGTAGGCATATATCCTCCTTGTTTTAAACATTTTGTATTTAACCAAATGCTATTATACTACTCAGGTCAATTCTTTCATTGTCGCTGGAATCTGATTTGCAAGATCAGTCGCATTAAAAAACGGTCCAACCTTCCGGTAAAGCTCATCCCCTGCTTTTTTGTTGATAAAACTTCCTGCAAGTGTTGAAACCCACGGGTCGTTTTTACAGGCAAGTGCCGCGATGAGTCCTGCAAGTACGTCTCCTGTCCCACCTTTGGTCATCCCCGCGTTTCCGCCTACAATAATCCTCGTTTCATCACCATTGGACGCAATATCCTCTTTGCCTTTAAGAAGCATGATACAATTATGTTTTTTTGCGAATTGCATTACTTGTTCTTCGATTTTTAACTCTTGACTTGAAATTCTGAATTCTGAATTCTGAATTCTGAATTTAAGAGTTTCAAACTCTTGATGATGCGGAGTCAGTATCGCATTCTTTGGAATATTTTCCAGCTCGAGCATTTGTAATGCTCCTGCGTCTATCACCCACTGCTTGCTTTTATGTTTCCGTAACAAATAATTAGTCAACGCTGCTGTGTGTATGCCTTCATCGGTAATTTTTTCTAATTCGACTAAATTTGAAATTTGAAATTTGAAATTTGAAATTTGCGAAGCTTCGTTTCGCATCATTCCCGGTCCAATCAATATGCAGTTATCTTCCTTAACGTACTCTTCAATATCCTCTCTCGGTACCACAATTCCATTCCTAAATTCTTTTTTCAATTCATGAACAATGGCATTATTTTCCGGAACCGAAGAGTAGTGCACGAGGTCAACGATCCGCGAGGCCACAGTGAGAGACCAGAGGCTTGCTGCATGGAACAGATGCGATCCGCCGACGATAAGAAGCCGTCCATTTTGGCCTTTATGAGAATCGGGTTTGGGTAATACTAACTTCTTTATTTTACCGAGAAGTTCTTCATCCATAGGTATATTGTATATCATCTCAGTTTAAAAAATCTCAAATCGCAATTTTCAAATCACAAAGAAAAAGTAAATTACAAATCACGAATGAAAATTCAAAGTTATAATTTAAGAAATTTAGAATTTTTAAAATTTGAAATTTGTTTGAAAATTGAAAATTGGAATTTGAAAATTATCCTATGGGCAATCGGATAATCTTTACGTCTTTCATTGACTTGAATAGTTGTATTACTTCATTCTCCGCCGACGTTATAATCGTCTGCTGGTTATCAATAATCGAAAGCACAATGGTTCTGCACTCCTGGTCAAGTTCAGAAAAAATATCATCCAGTAAAAGGATTGGGCGCTCTTCTGTTTGGTCCTCAATATACGAAAATTCCGCAAGCTTCAACCAAAGAACCGCAAGTCTTTGTTCTCCCCTGCTTCCAAATCTAGACACGTCACGATATGTTCCTTGTTGGTCATTGCCTGCCCGCCATCGACTCTTGTCGAAGGCAAGTGCAGGCGGGTGATTTGTCCGCCAGCCGGCGGATTGTGATTTTGTGACGATAAAATCGTCCCGCTGCGGTCCCACAAGTGTTGATTTGGCTGCCACTTCCTCATCCCTATATTCATCCAAACGCGATTGGGAAATAATACTTTTATCATAGATAAGCCGGTAATAGAAATCGTCAAGAACATACATGTTGATATAATTTATAAACGCCTGTCTTTTGTCTGTAAGATACGAACCGGATTTTATACATAGTTGATTCCAAAACAGAAGCTGAGATCTTCCTGCTTTTCCTTCGTTGATACAATCTAATAATTTATTCCGCTGACGCAAACCCCGTTCGTAGGACAATAAATTTCTTCGATATTCGCGGTCCGTCTGAATCAATACGCTATTAAGATATTGTCTTCTCAAAGACGGACTGTCAGTCACGAGTTCCAAATCCCCGGGAGAAAACAGTACAGCGCGTACGTTTCCGACAAAGTCAATTTGCCGCCGGGGAACACCATTGACCAAATACTTTTTCATCGGCGCTTTTTCTCCATTTACTTCCCCTGTCGTAATCACCAACTCTAATCGCGTCTTGTCATCCCGCACTTGATGCGGGATCTTGTTTTGATTTAAAATTTGCGCGCTAATCCGCGCAATCTCCCCTCCCCATCTCACCATGTCGCTTTCCTTTTGTGCCCGAAAACTTTTCCCGGTTGCCAGACAATATATTCCCTCTAACATATTTGTCTTGCCGGAAGTATTCGGTCCAATGATAAGAGTCACGGTTGAAGAAAATTGAAATATTTCCTTTGCATAGGACCGGAACTGTTGCAAAACTAATGTTTCAATTTTCATCGTCACAATTGTACCATCTTTTACAAAAACGCTCTTTCCCTGTATGGTATATACCCTTCACAATCTGAATTGTTACGGGTATCCACCCCTCTAAGCCGTTTTGACAACTTTTTCCTATAGGAAAAAGTTGCAAACCGGCGTAAGATGGGTATACTTACGTTATAGGAGGTAAACTTTTATGATTGAAAATACACCTGGTAAAATCTCTATGGTGGAAACAATAAAAAGCGGGGCAAGACGCTTAGCTGAATATTTAAAACCAGACCAACCAGAAGGAGTTATACATTTGGATGCTGAGGATCAAAAAGCTATTACCCAAATAACCCAAAAAGGTATAAGTTATTTTATTGTTGTTGATAGTCAACAACCCCCGAGCTTGGATCAGGTCTAGCCGACCGTGGCGCTCATCTCCAATCATGTGCTCATTATGTTTCTAATCTCGTGCTAATCCTGTCTCTAACATAGAAAGAGGTATGAATTGTGTCTGGACAATCGAAACTAGATAACGGTATAATAAATGAATTATGGCAATGAAGCACGTCTACCAGCCAAAAAAGAAAAAAAGGATCCGCAAGCACGGATTCAGAGAGCGTATGAAAAGCGTCGGCGGCCGCAAAGTCCTCAAACGCCGAAGGTTAACCGGAAGAAAACGATTAACCATATAGTGTATGTCCTTTTCTTCTGAAGAGAAAAAACTTATTCTCATCCAAAGTTTCTACTTCTTTGCCGTCGCGCTTGCCGATATATTTGTAACGGTTTTTTTCTTCTCACACGGTACGTTTCAAACACCGGTTCTATATCAGATTATCCGCATATGGGTATTTTTGGGAATATTTATTTTATCAGGTTTGATATTTAATAAAGTACGGTCCGGTACTATCATAAAAATTGGTCTTTTTATATTTGCGGTTTTTTATTTTTTTCTGTTTCTTTTGAAAGAACGCTCCATTACATACATAATTCCGTTAAGTGTTCTCAATGGTGTTGCCATGGGCTGTTTTTGGTCCGGATACAACCTCAACCAATATATCTATTCCAATCAGAAAAAACGTATCTCTTTTTTCGGATCCTCGCTTATAGCGATCCAATTATTCCAATCCATTGCTCCGTTCTTAGGAGGAGCGATCATTACCACAACCAGTTCACGCTATTCACTTCGTGTAGGATATGGAGTCCTTTTTCTTGCCGTCAGTGTTATCATTGCATTAATTATATTTCTGGTTGGAAAACTTCCGGATCACGAACGGCTTACATTTTCTATATCTCATATTTTTTCCCACAGACGAACATTGGTATGGAAAAAAATACTTCTCCAACAATTTTTCCTTGGTATGTTTGATATGCCGGGAAATACCATAGTCGGAATCCTTATCTATCTTGTAATAAAAAAAGAATTCTTACTGGGAATCACCCAAACTGCATCCGTTCTGATATCCATTCTTGGAACCCTTCTTGCTATCCGGCTTCTCCATAAATCTTCCCGGTTCTATTGGATCGGGATCGTGGGTATAAGCCTCGGCTATTTTGTGTTTGGGTTATTCCAGTCTCCGAAAGGGGTTCTTCTCTATATTATTCTCATCGGTCTTACGTCTCCGTTTATGAATACGTGGGTCCCTACGGTGTATTACCGCGCAATGGACAGCGTCTCCGGTCATTGGAAAGAAAAATATCATTTACTGTTTGAACGGGACGTTTCTCTGGCATTTGGCCGGCTTTTCAGTTACACGCTTATTTTTCTTTTTATACATCCCTCAAATCAAATTACTCTTGCTCGGTATGCAGTTTTCTTGCTGCCAATACCACCGCTCCTGCTGGGATTTGCGCTCAGGGAAGAGAAAACTAAAAAACTTTAAGCAAAGGCAGATTTGTCCTATACTATTCTTATGTTTCCAAAACCCAACCGCCTCCCCAGCGAAGCATTCACGCGGGTTTTCCGGACCGGCAAGCGCATACATGGTGAAATTTTTGGTGTGATAGCGGCGCCAAATTCCCAACCATTAAGCCGTTTCGCAGTCTGGGTAGGAGTGAAAATTGACAAACGCGCGACGAAAAGAAACCGCATGAAACGGCTGGTACGGGAAGCTGTTCGCCACCTGCTCCCTACTATAAAACCAGGTTTTGACTGTATCATCATCGCCAAGAAAAATTTTTCTGAAAAAAAAGGGGGGGTCGAACATTCATTGCAGGAGCTATTAACACGACTTAATCTCTCCAACAATGTAACAATGTAACAATGAAACAATTTGTCTTAAGGCTTATCCGTTTTTATCAAAAATACTTATCTCCTGATACAGGTATCCTAAAAACGTTGTACCTGGTGGACTCCGCATGTAGATTCAAACCCACGTGCAGTGAGTACATGTACCATGCTATCGATCGGTATGGTATAATGAAGGGTATAATCTTGGGCTTGAGGCGAATTCTTCGTTGTCACCCATGGAGTACGGGCGGATACGATCCGGTACCATTAGGTAAATCCGAAATTCGAATATCGAAATTCGAAACAAAGTCTAAATTCAAATATCTAATATTTTAAACTTTTTGAATTTATATATTTACTATTGTTTCGTATTTCGTGCTTCGAGCTTCGAATTTTATTTTTTATGACCAATCCCAATCTCTGGAACCAACTGCTTGTTTGGCCGATAACGAATCTGCTCATCGCCTTTTACAAGCTGTGTGAGTTTCTTCACATTCCGGGCCCCATGGGATTTGCCATCATCTTGTTAACCATTTCCATTCGGCTCCTCCTCTACCCTCTCATGCACGTTCAGCTAAAAAGCGCTAAAAAAATGTCCGATCTTAAACCGCACATTGACGCACTCAACGCAAAACACAAAGACAATAAGCAGGCGCTGCAGCAGGCACAACTTGCTCTCTATAAAGAACACGGAGTAAATCCGATGGCCGGTTGTTTGCCGACCCTCGTGCAGTTTCCCATCCTCATTGCGCTCTATAACGTTTTTTATCAGCTTTTGGGAAGCACAAATATTTCTGTGTTCTTAACGGACCTCAACAAAATTCTCTATTTCCCTTTTCTTCACTTAACCAAACTCGACTTTATGTTTCTTGGAGTAAATCTTACAATTAAACCCGGAGAGTGGCAAAAATACGGCTGGTGGCTTTTATCCGTTCCTCTCATCACTGCACTTCTTCAATGGTGGCAAACAAAATTAATGATGCCCTCCTACGCCAAGGCTTCGGAGGGTAAACCTATTCTTGCCGTCAACGATACAAAAAAGAATGATGAAAAGAAAACGGATGATATGGGGGATATTCAGAAACAGATGGCTCTGATAACTCCCGTCATGTTTGGATTTTTCGCTCTCCAGTTCCCCCTAGGCCTTTCCCTTTATTGGAATGTTTTCGGACTTTTTGGTATTATCCAACAGCTGCAGATTAATAAATCATCAAAATGATTTACCAACGAATAACGAATTGGTACGAATATACGAATTAAAATGTGTTGACTATTCGTTTATTCGTAGTGTTTATTCGTAATTCGTTGATGAATATCATATGGACAATCTTGAGGTTATAAAACAAATTGCCGAAGAATTATTACATAAACTTGAAATTACCGGCGCTATCTCCGTAACCACTGATGAGTCCGGTGCGTACCGCGTGCATATTGAAACAGAGGAAACAGGACTTCTTATCGGCTTCCACGGTCGGACATTGGAAAGCCTCCAAATGATACTTGGCATGATAGTCAGCCGAAAGCTTGGTAAATGGGAACGTGTGTATGTCAATGTCGGTGATTACAGGGAAAAACGCGAAGAGGCGCTTATGTACATGGCCCAGCGTGCAGCTGAACGGGCGCTTGCCTCCGGCCGGCCCATAGAACTCACAAGACTTTCAGCAGCCGAACGACGCGTCATCCATTTAACCCTCTCCGGAGATGAACGGGTAAAAACAGAATCCGAAGGCGAAGGCCCTGACCGAAAACTCATTATCTCTCCAAAACTTGCGTAATTTTGTGAAGATCACAATTAAAGAAACGCCTGCAAAAACAATTCTTGTCAAATCCGGACTTCCGGGTACCGACTGGGTGATTAATCCGTATAACGGATGCCCGTTTGCCTGCATGTACTGCTATGCAGCTCAAATTGCCCGATGGAAACACCCCAATGACGAATGGGGCTCATATATCGATGTAAAAATAAACGCTCATAACCTGCTTTTTCAGGAATTAACGAAGTTGCAAAAGAAAACCGGTACAAAGAATTTCGGTTCCATATTTTTCAGTTCTATTACTGACCCGTACAATGGAGTTGAGGCGAAATATCAATTAACAAGAAAATGTTTGATGGTATTACGGGATTTCGGGTATGAAGGTGAAATTTCCATTTTGACAAAGTCTCCTTTGGTTACCCGCGATATTGATATACTGAAAAAACTGAAAAATATTTCAGTGGGATTGACTATTACTTCTCTTGATGATGCGGTTTCCCGATTTCTGGAAGTTCATGCTCCTCCTGTTACCAAACGCATTGAGGCCCTCTCCGAGCTTCACAAGCGAGGAATCTCAATGTATGCGTTTGTCGGTCCGATGCTTCCCTATGTTGTCCAAAAGGAAAATGAGCTGGAAAAACTTATTTATACTCTGAAACAGATTGGGGTAAAAGAAATTTGGTTTGAACACATCAATCTCAATGCAAGAATTAAAGACCGTTTATTTTCATATTTAAGAAAAACTAATCCGTCTCTCATCCCGTTATTTGAAAAAACAAAAGTATTTGCCTATCAAAAAAATCTTGATGCTTTAATTTATAAATTTGTGAGAAACCATTCTATAAAAATAGGCGGAGGATCAGTTATCCGCCACAATAAGCCTCATAATTAGATATTCTTCTCTATTCTCTTTATAATGAAGCCATGCAGCTTCATTTGCTTTTCTTCTATGCAACAATTCTTCTTCTTCCGACACAGTTGGGTAAACACTTTTTTCCGGATTGGGCGCTGGTCCTTGGGAGACGCCTCGATTATCTCTCCCCTACTCTTTTCCTCACTGACATTACAATTGTTTTTACAATTTTTTTCTGGCTCCTACAGAAAATTCATAATCCAAAATTCAGAGTTCAGAATATTAAGATAAATCCAAAAACACTCTTTGTCTCTTTATCTCTTTGTCTCTTTGTTGTTTTGAATATCTTATTTGCCGTCTCTCCTCTTATTGCCTTTTACAAATGGCTCAAGGTTCTGGAGTTTGTCCTTTTCGGCTTCTATATCGTCAAAACCAAACCATCGTGCTCACGTACGCTCTGGTGTTTGTCATTTGCCGTCCTCTATTCATCAATAATTGCTATTGCTCAATTTATTCTCCAGCATTCAGTCGGCGGTCTTTTATGGTTTCTCGGGGAACGGACTTTTGATGTCAATACTCCTGGAATTGCAACAATACAAATTCTTCCGATTTCAATTTTCCCTGCCTCGCCGGCAGGCAGGAATTTTCAATTTTCAATTTTCAATTTGCGCGAATTCCTTCGTCCTTACGCAACATTTCCCCACCCGAACGTGCTGGGGGGATTTTTAGCAGTAACCCTGCCTCTTATTATTTTCAATAATATGACTCCGTTATTCAATAAATTTTTACTGTCCCAACGTGTAAAAAGGCTTAGCTTTGTCGACCCGCTTCGACTCAGCGAGGCGAGCAAAGCTAAGCCTTGGGCTCAAAGAACTATCAGGTCTTTAAAAATATTTTGGACAATCACCATAATCCTCGGATGTCTTGCTCTCATCCTCACCTTCTCCCGCAGTTCATGGATGGCAGGCATTATTGGTTTATCCGCTGTGTTATTACTTCATTTCAAATCTGTTAAAAATTATCCATTTGCCTGCTTCGCTAAAACTTCAGTAATGCGAGTAGTATTTGTGGCATTTGTCGGATTAGTCGGATTATTCTTCGTCCTCCCTTATCTAAAAACATTAACACCAGATAGTGAGAGCATTTTTGTAAGAAATGAACTAGCTGGTGCTAGCCTCTCTATTTGGAAAACATCACCCATAATTGGCGTGGGGCTTGGCAATTTTCTTGTCGAGCTTCCGAAATACTATCCTCACCGTGATATCTTTTTCCTCCAGCCGGTACATAACATTTACCTACTTATCCTAGCAGAAACAGGAATAATCGGGGTTGCCTTTTGCCTATTTTTTCTATGGAAATTATATAAACATATAACGCGTAAGCGTCTATTTGATATTTGCCTGCCCGCCCTCAGCTCTTGCCGAAGGCAAGTGCAGGCGGGTCATTTGTCATTTGTCATTCTGCTCCTTCTGGGAGCAGCCGATCACTATCCCCTCACCCTCCAGCAGGGACAACTCTTGTTAACTATACTCATGTCCTTTAATCTTCTTAGCCGCTGACGTGTCAATTGACGTGTCCACCGAAGTTTTAACGAAGGCGGAAATTTTATCGAAGGGGTCTATATTATTCTTTTTGTTCAAAAGGTTGAAGGAATGATTCTATCTGTTTTTTTAAAACCGGAATATCTTTCTTTACATACCCCATGTTTTCTTCTCATCAATGGAAAAATATTCATGGATCAATCGATTTCTCGCTCCAACGATTGACCGCCAAGGAACATCAACTGCTTTCACCTTTAATTTCTTGCTTATGTGAGTTAC
>Ga0209518_1001684_pt1 | contig 22799 bp, 16 predicted proteins | sample RifGroB1_FD_183993 | JGI IMG/M metagenome (GOLD analysis project Ga0209518, IMG submission 183993) | Groundwater microbial communities from Rifle, Colorado, USA - Groundwater B1 (SPAdes) (version 2) | ecosystem: Environmental > Aquatic > Deep subsurface > Groundwater | place: Rifle, Colorado...
TCCGGAATAAACTTTATTGGTACAGGTCGGTATATTGGATGGACAGACCAAGATTATTTGAAAATTAGATGAAGCTTCCACGCTACCTTCAATGAGTGGGTTAGCGATGCTCGCGATAAGGTAACGGTTCTCGATATCAGGAATACTAGAGGGATCATTTGTGTTCCAAGTGAGTGTAGTAGAGTCAACTTGGGTAATGGAAATAAAAGGAGGAATAGAGTCTAGATAAAAAGTTCTGGTCTCGGAGCTGGCTGAGATACCCGCATCGCTGTAAGCGATAACTTTCCAAGTATGATACCCCTGGGCAAGATCGGTCTTAAGAGTGACGTAATAAGTGCCGGCCGAAGCGGTGGCGGAGTAAAAATAAAAATCGACCGAGGTGAGTGAGTCGGAAAGACCGGAAGCAAAGACTGCGTCATCTAAATATAAGTCATAGTGATTAAGGGGGCTCACCGGAAGAGGGGTGGGTCTTAGCCAGGATAAGGTGGGCCTGACGACGTTTAGGGTGGCGTTGTTTGTCGGGGCTACGAGGACTGGCCCATTGAACGATTGGTCTAGGACGGTGGCCGAGACATTGGAAGTGGAGGCGTAAACAGACCCACTTAATATAGATATACAAACAATTAAAGATAGAAAACTAGCAATAACCTTGGTCACAATTTAAGTATAACGGAAGTCCGTCTAGTTTTGTCTGAATGACGTTGTTTGACAATTTGATTACTAAGTTGAGGGTGAAGATTAAGAAAATGGAGTAAGGGGGATGGATTGCCACACCCCGCCGATGGCGGGGTTCGCAATGACAAAAGAAAAACCCCCTTGTGGGGGTTTTGATTTTATTTGTGTTCGATTTGTTCGATTTCTTTTTTGAGTTCGGTGACTTCGGCCTCGAGCTGTTCTTGGTGTCTCTTGCTTCGTTTGCTAAGAAGCAAGATGACTAAGAGAACTGAGATGATGGCCACCAGAGAATAAATTACGAGACGGATAGGGAAAAGCCAGAAGAAAATAGTGGCGGTAGTCACAGCACCGGTGGTGCCATACGCGAGATTCAAATCGGCTTTGTAGCGGCCCCAGCCCCACTTTTGATTCCAGGAGGTGGTGAAATCTCTCTGGGTCTCTGGGAAGATGTTACCTGCATCTACGGGGATGGTTGCGACTTTGGAATTTAAGGGATTGGAGATGGTGATACTGCCTTTGGGCGAAACATGAACGTCCGAAAGACTCTCCAGAGTACCTATAAAGTTCACCGGTCCTTGTTCGGTGAATTTTGGAGCCGAAAAGGCGGTGATGTTGAGCTTTTCCGTAATCGGTCCAGCAACGGTGAAATAAATCAGAGTTCCGACCCTTTGACCGATGATGGAAGCAGTTTTTTTGAGCTGTCCTGGTTTGACGTCGGCATTTGGCATGTAGGTAAGCATGGCGTAGTGACCACCTGGGAGGGCGGTGGTGGGGACTTTGACTTTGATATTTACAATTTGAGTAGCCTTGGCATCGACAGGGATAAGCTCGGGGGCGGAGATCCAAGTGGCCAGAGACCAGCGATTTCCAGCAGACTGGATTACCGGAACAGGAGTGCCCTGGGTATCATAGACGATAAAGTCTTGGACACTAACGGTGTAGTTTTGAGCTTGTTCGGAGTCGTTTCTGACCTTCAATTGAGCCGAGATGATTTCTCCTGGCTTACCTGATAAAACTAGGCGTGGAGGAATGGCAGTGATGACTGATTGGGCAAAGGCAGGAGAAGCCATGGAAAGCCCGATTGGGAGGATGGCTCCGATGGAGAGGGCTACTGTGAGACTGAAAAATAGGACTTGGGAGTTGATTGGGTGGGCAGATATTTTCATTTTTTTGTTATTTTGTTTGGTGGAGTGAGATTGCCACGTCGCCTCGCTCCTCGCAATGACGTCAGAAACTGGCGGTGGCGGTATAGGTAATTTGGTTTTCATAGTCACCAGCAGCTTGGGTGGCGGCGACCGATACACGGTAACAAACATTGGCAGTGTGTGCGTCAGACGTGCCAGTACTGGACATAATGGTCTGGACCAAGGGTGAGTCTGGATCGGCAATGGAAGGGAAGTCTCTCACATTGAAAGTAGCACCGGTGGAGGTAAAAGGGACGGTGGCCAGATTGACCGACTTTAGAGTATAACCAAAGCCGGGATGAGCGGCAGCTGTATCCCAAGTGTCAGAAACGGTTTCCGAAGCGGAGCCTGCGTCTCCTAAAGTGTCGATAATAAAAGGTGTAGTGCCACCGTCTTTACCCAGCTGATCGTTTTCTTGAGCGGTCACAATATAGCCGTTAACGGCATTGGTAGAGACGGTAAGGAGGTGAGCGGCGTCCATAAAGGTATTTAGAGTGAGGGTGCCAAAGGGAACAGCCAGGGGAGCATTGACACCCGCAGAGGTGTCGACATCAGTCTGGTTTGCAACGCCTGTACCGCAAGGATTGGCTCCGGAAGCAATGCCAGCGATGGAGAAACTAATACTCGGATCTACTGTAGCAGTGACACGTACCGATTCTATGACACCGATTTTACCGGTGGTTTGGTCGGTGGGTGTTCCTTCGGGATCGGCGCCATTGACAAAGTTCTGAACTTTAAAAGAGTAGGTGTCAGCAGTCCCCTCTGCGTGACCAGATTTGGGAGCAGGGGCAATGGGAGTGTTAGTGCCATTTGTTGCTCCGATATTTAGAACTATGGCGGTTCCGACTCCGCCGGTGCCGGTGTAGTGATACTCAAGACAGTGCCAACCTGAAGGGCAGCTGGTGCCTCCGGAGACCGTGGCGACAGGGGTGGTGAAGGTATAGCCGGAAACGTTTGAGGCGGTACCAGCGACGCCGCTAGCAAAGTCGAAGCCAGTGGAGTCTGGGAAGGTGTCGTTGAAATTTGAAGTGGCTGCCGGGATGAGAACACGGAAGAAACCACTAGCGATAGAGGAAGCGGTGGTAAAGGAAATGACGTGTTGGGGTTTGGATTTGAGGTATATCACATCAGTGTCATCCCCATCTCCGGCGGCTAGATTGCCGGTAAGAGTAAATTCATCGGCATCAACAATAGAATCGATAGTGTAGGAGCCGGTACCGATGGTAAGGGAGTCACCGACCTTGAGGCCAGCAGTGGAAACAGAGTAATATTCGGCTGCGCTGGCGGTGTAGATCCAGACATGAGAACTGCCGGCTACGGTAGGGGTCTTGACTCTACCAGCAAAAGAAAGGCGTGAAGTTTGAAGGGTGTCCTGAACCACGCCAAGATTGGCGGAGCTAATGGTGGAAGGACGCTGTAGTGAGGAAAGTACGAGTACAGTGATAGTGGAGGCGGTAACAATTAGTCGTTTTAGTTTCATGGATAAATTAAATATGCTACTAATCTAAGTCGATGTCAAGGTGGTCTTTTTTAATTTTTGTGGTTTGAAAGATGACTATAAGGAAGGTAACTGCGAATGATATGCCAAGAGTAATTTTAAAGGGCAGAAAGATAACATAAATGGAGTTTTCGGCGTTGGCATTGTCGGTTTTGATCGAGACCACCATTTTGTGCAGCCCCATATTTCCGAGGTTTGGTGAGAAAGTAAAACGATTGCCATCATTATTTATCAGAGTTCTCTTGGTTTTGGAGATGACATTCATGGGTAGGATACCTTCGAGATAAACTGGTTGGTCGTCCCGAGCCGTAATCTTAAAAAGACCTTTGGTTTCGGCGTTGTAATCCCCGGAGTTCGCGACGGAGGCGGAAAAACTGACGGGAGTGATGTTATCCGAAAAGTAGTATCTCCCTATTTTGAAGGTGGCTCCGGATACTGGCACGATGTCTTCTATATGAAGTAAGGTGGATGGAAACGCCTCGGAGGAAATGGTCACAAGGAGGTTTGATCCTGTGGTGGCGCTCACCAGAGTCCCTTGATAGGTGACATTATTATTGTCTAGATAAGTTGAGATGAGAAGAGTGACGTATAAGTCCCTCAAAGGAGCGCTGTCGGGGACAGAGAGACTGAGAATGAGTTGCTCTGAGGATCCGCCTTTGATGGTAAAAGGATCTCCGATCTTGATATTGGTATTGGCTAAACTAAAATAAGTGAGCCATGGAGCAGTAGATTGAAGATTTATAACCGGATTTCCGAGAAGATCGGCATCGGTGAAAGGGACTAATCTGGCGACAAAAAGTTTGTCATCGTTCGTCAGATTATCAATTTTAAAAACCTGAGTAATGGACTTGCCTGGTTTGATATTGACTCTAAGAAGTGGTGGGTAGATGGATAAGCCATAGCCGGCGGCGGAGACAGATGGCGGATGACAGATGACAGATGTCAGAAGGAGAACGGATAAAATTGCTATTTTGGCAATTGACCGTAATACAGTACTGTCATTCCTGCGAAGGCAGGAATCCATCCAGATAGTTCCAATTCGGTATTTATTTAATGGATTCCTGGTCAAGCCAGGAATGACACAATGGTTTATTTTAGTGTAATTTGACATTTTAGAATGAGGGGATAGCTATGTATTGAAGATTGTTTTGGTAGGTACCGGCAGCTTGAGTGCCGGAAATGTTGATTTTGTAAGTGACGGTAGCGGCTGAATCGGTGGCGACGCTACCCCGGCTCATGACTGTCGCCGGATCGTCCACATCTTGCACCGGAAAGGGGCGGAAGTAAGTATTGTCTACAAAATCGGCGGTGTCGACATCATCTCCTTGGATGTTGTAGCCAAAGCCGTAATTGGTATTGATGGTCCAAGGAGTGGCGTCGGACTGGGTGCAGGGTGAGGCAATGTCGCAGGGAGTGTCCGGAATAGTGACAACACCGTTACTGAGACGTAAAGGATGATCCTCAATCACTTTCACAGTATAACCATACGCACTGCCGGTGGTAACGGTAAGGAGATTGGTGAGAAGACTGGGGGTACCGGGAACCAAACTGCCAAAGTTTAAGTCCAGATTGGAGATAGTAAAAGTAAAGGGAATTAAGGAGTAGATGTACTGGAAGCCGGCCTTGACGACAAAACCGGTGGAGTCAAAACGACCTTGAAAAGTTTGACCGACGGTGTCGGTAAGTTTGAATGAAGTAGATGATTTTTGACCACCGGTAATATTGATGGTTCCCATGTTGATTTCAAAAGCAGGGGAGGTAAGAGTGTCGGCGGAGACAATTGACGCTGAAGTAAAAAACTCAAAAACGCAAAAAATCAAAAATACAATCGTCATTGCGAACGAAACGCTACCATGATTTGTTTTGTCATTGCGAGCGAAGCGCGGCAATCCAGAGGAGATGGATCGCCACACCCCGCCGATGGCGGGATTCGCGATGACGAATGTGGTGGGATCGCCACACCCCGTCGATGGCGGGGTTTGCGATGAAATATTTATAGGTTGTATCATTGTTAAATATTGCCACTTTGAGGTTTTTTCGACTATATCACTGAATATTTGTGAGCCCGACCTAATATTGTTTGATATAGTTTGAAAGGACTTCATTTATTTGGGTGATACGGTTTGTATTGTTCGTAAGAGGGCTTAGAATACCCGAAGATAAAAACAAGATTTAAAGTTTATAACTTAATCTTATCGGATTCTGATTCTATAACTTTTTCGAGTGAACTGGTGGAAGTATAGAGGGTGATGAGGTCTGTTTGGATGGCTTTTAGTTTCACTAAAATAGGGTCCGGGAGTAGGAGCTCCCGACCTTTTGAATTGAAGTACATGACAAGATCGGTGGTAGAGTTTAGGACAGAAGCAATGGATGGCTTGGTCTTGGAAATCCAGAGTAAGCTGTCGGCTTCCTCTTCTTTGATGGCTTCTTCGAGTACTTGGATTCTTCCCTGACTTTTTAGATTCTCCAGATAGTTGTTACTGAAAATGATGGCCACTGGAGTCATCAGTAAGAGGGAGACGATATTGATTATTTTTTCGGTATTTAGAGTGTTTTGATTTTGCCATAAGAAAAGAAAGGCTAGCAAGAGGGACGAAACTAGGGCTTGTCTGGGCTCGAGAAGAAGGGCGATGGTGATGAGAAGGAAGTCAAGAAGAAAGAAAAGTGGAGAAAGGACTCCGCCGGTAGAAAAAACGAGAAGAAGACAGATGGAGTTTAGAATGACCGTAGAAGAAACGGCAGACTTACGATGATTAACTGGTCGCGAAAACTTTGTGAAGGCGAAATAGAGCAATGTGAGGGCTCCGGTAAGCTGTAGATTGTATATATTTAGACTTGAAGAGCTGGACCAGATCCAGATAGCAACGATTGAAGCGGTTAGAAGTGCGGTATGTCTCAAAGATGGTGATTTCATACTTTTATAATACTGCAAACAAGACAAACTGTGTTGCGAGTAGCTCGAAAAATTTGCGGATAAAAAACTTTCTCTTGCGGAGATAGTGATATAGATTGTGCGTTAATTGGCACTATATACAATTAAGTGATTAAGATGTTGGGCATGTGGTGCGAAGATTAATAGATGATGATTCAGAGTAATTATGATTGTCAAATGACGATAATGTGCGGGAAATAATTCTGACTATTTCTTAAACTGGGGAAAAGAGTTAAGATTTATTGTGATACCGGAGACAGTAAAAAGTTTTTTTGGAAAAATGAATGGCTTGGACAAGGGTTTGATATTAATTTTCGTATTAAGCGTGATGATTTCTCTTATCAGCCTTTTTAGAGGCATCCTGGTAGGTAGCCAGGCTCAGGTGGAGTATCTGGAAGCGGGTGAAAATGGAAGTAATGAAAGTAACGCTGGTTCTAATAAAATTGTCGTTGATATTGAGGGGGCAGTGGTATTGCCTGGTGTCTATACTTTGCCATCCAATGCCCGTATTAAAGACTTGCTGGTAATGGCTGGTGGTTTTTCAGAAAGAGCCGATAGAATTTTCTGTGAAAAGAATCTAAATCTTGCCCAACTACTAAAAGATGGTCAGAAGATTTACATCCCCGAGATAACAGATACCCCCACTACACCAGGGTATGGCGAGGCTAAAACGAGTCCAAAAATGGTAAATGTGAATACGGCGACGATGGTTGAATTGGATACCCTGTGGGGGGTTGGACCGGCTAGAGCGGAAACTATAGTGAAAAATAGACCGTATGGGTCTCTCGAAGAACTGGTCAGTAAAGGTGGCATGACCAAGCAGATCTTCGAAAAAAATATAGACATGATCGGTCTTTTCTAACTTATGATTACTAGGAGCGGATGGCTGATTTTAATATTACTTGTTCGCTGTGTTCTAGGACGGTTAGAGACATTTAAATTTTCTGTAGATGTACCGGTATCGGTTATTGGATACGTAGACATTGTATATCGAAATAATTCGAACTGTATCATGTCTATAGATATATTTTTGATTGACTCCGGAAAAATCTGCGCAGCAAAACCGGGGGACAGAATAAGGGTGTTTGGCACTCTAGATCGTAGGTTGATAGAGAGTTTTGAAGGAAGATTGTGGCTTGTGAGCAAGCAAATAGACAGGTTAGATAAAACTCAAAAAACCGAAAACTCAAAAAGCAAATATGGGGAGGGGATGGATTATTTCCGTGAGGGATTGGTATCGGTGATAAAAAGATCCATGCCTGAGCCAGAGGCTGGACTGATAGCTGGTGTTGTTTTGGGATATAAAAAAGATATAGGGCAGGAACTCTACGAGAAAATGATAAAGAGCGGTTCGGTGCATATCGCGGTGGCATCTGGCTACAACATCTTGTTGGTTGGCGGAGTGATCTTGTCTCTTGGCTTTTGGATCTTGAAGCGTCCTCAAGCGATTGGGGTTGCAGTGGCCGCAATGATTTTTTACGCTGTCTTAGCTGGGGGAGAACCCCCGGTGGTCCGGGCTGTATGGATGGCCGGCTTCATGTATCTCGGGCAGGCGATGGGAAGAAGTAGCGTCGCTTACTGGATACTGCTACTGACGGCCTGGGTGATGCTCATGATCCAACCCAGTTTGCTGGCCAGTGCCAGCTTTCAACTGTCGGTAGCGGCTAGTTTTGGACTCATGGTGATCGAGCCATGGCTGTCACGATGGCTGGAGACACGGGCAGGCGCGGGGGCCGGCCCCTACAAGGGGAGTGGTCTCGTCGACTTGGTAGAAAGAACCGGGATAATGACTTCTGTCGCAACGATGATCGCGACGATGCCGATTATTTGGTGGCATTTCGGCAGAATGAGTCTTATTGGTATAGTAAGTAATATATTGATACTGCCATTTGTACCGCCACTGATGATTCTAGGGGTGGGGATGTTGGTGCTTCCTTCACTTTTTTCTTGGCCGGCTTATGCCCTGGCACACTGGATGGTGATGGTGATAAGATTTTTTGGACAATGAACTGGAAAAGATGGAGTGTGGTGATTATGTTTTTTAGCTCAGTGTGGGTGTGGCAACAGTGGCCTGATAGCCGACTTCATCTGGTCTTTTGTGATGTGGGGCAAGGAGATGGTGCCATCGTAGTTCTAGGGGCATTCCAGGCGGTGGTGGATACTGGTGCGTACGAAGATAGAATGGTCCAGTGTTTGTCAAAGAATATGCCTTTTTGGGATAGAAAGATTGAGGTAATTTTTCTGAGTCATGCAGACAAAGATCATGCCGGAGCACTGCCGGGAATACGAAAGCGATATGTGGTGCAGAAAATTGTGGACCACCCACATATAAAGGATATTGTTCGATATGGTAATTTATCTTTTGATATTATAAAAGGGAGTGAACCGGTAGTGACATCAGTCACGGGCGGTGGCAGTGAGTCAAATGAGTCTTCGGTGGTGATGAGAATGGTGTATGTCGGATTCTCGGCTTTGTTTACTGGCGACCTGCATGAAGACTCGGAATTGGCACTAGTAGAGATGGGAGTGCTTAGAAAGACGGATGTCTTAAAAGTATCGCATCATGGGTCTAAGTATGGATCGGGAAAGGAGTTTTTGGACCGACTGAGGCCAAAATTGGCGGTGATATCCGTGGGAGAGAAAAACAACTATGGTCACCCCAATGGAGATGCTTTGATACGGTTGGAGGTGGTTGGAGCCAAGATTCTCCGGACGGATAAAATGGGAATGGTAAGTATTTTATCCGATGGTAAAACAATGGAGGTCTTCCGTGAAAAATGAGTGATAACTTGAATATCAAAAATAATACGTTTCGAACCGCGCAAAATAACGTGCTTGACCTCCGTCCCTCGAGTACGAGTGCGGATCCGCTCCGCGCGATATTTTGCTGGCGCCTCTGCAACTTTATTATTTTTTATATCCTTGAAGCTCTTGAATATTGGGAAAATATTGTTTAGTATGAAGATATGGATGTCTAGAAACAGAGTCCATGACTTGGAAGACGCGTTTGATTGGTCGACAGTTGTAGACGTACAATTCGAAATTAATCAGCCCTGATCAGGTAGCGTTCAACAAGTGCAGTTTGTTCGCACTTTGCAGGTGACTGTATGTATATGTTCGTATGTGTTCGTAAGTGTTCGGCTAGCAAGTGTTTGGAGGTGCCAGAGAAAAAGCTAGTAATTAAAGATAAGGGATTAGGATGAAACCGACGCCCTTGTCTTTTGTCGTGTAAAATCCTTTAAATCCCCTTTGGTCCCCCTTTGAAAAAGGGGGAAAGTGAGGAGGAAATGAGATAGAATGTAACAATGAGATTTTCTCCTAAAGTACACAAACTAGGTAAATTACGTGTGGTTCTAGTCCCTGAAGACCGGGAAAGTGTGACCGTCAGAGTCATGATCGGAACCGGTAGCCGGGAAGAGAGTGACCAGGAGGCTGGAAGTGCTCACTTCCTAGAACACTTTGTTTTTAAGGGCACCAAGAAGTTTCCTAAAATGTACGACATCAACGAAGCGGTCGAGAAAGTGGGTGGTGCCTTTAACGCGTATACCGGACAAAATGAAATGGGTTTTTGGGTCAAGATGGATAAGGGAAACCTAAGTCTGGCTGCCCAGATTGTGGGCCAAGTGGTAACAGAACCGGTGCTACCTAAAGAGCATTTTGATAAAGAGCGGGGTACTATTCTCGAAGAACTTCACATGTATGAAGATAGACCAAACTCGAAGGCGGCCGAGGAGTGTGAGAAGCTGTTGTTTGGTAAGACCAATATGGGCCGGCCTATCATTGGAACTGTAAAAAGCTTGAAAGACATGACGGTAGAAGAGCTAAAAAAATACTTGGATAAATGGTTTGTAGCAGAAAATATGGTGGTGGGCGTAGTGGGGTCTTATGGATCCGATGAGGACGTCCTGGAAATAATTAAGAAGGAGTTTGCACCGTTGATCGGAGACGATCGAAAAACACCGGAGAAAAACAAGTTTGTGTGGGACACTCAGACAGAGCCGAGATTGAAACTCACCAGTCGCAAAGCTGAACAAGCTGCAGTGGTGATGGCCTTCCGGGGTATTGATATGAATGATGAACGTCGCTGGGCCCTGGAACTGACCAACATTGTCCTGGGTGACGGCTGGCTATCGCGACTGATGAAGGAGGTCCGTGAAGAAAGAGGTTGGGCTTATGCCATAGGTTCTGATGTAGACCAGTTTACAGATGCTGGAGCAGTTTTGATCGGGGCCGGCTTGCCAAAAAATAAACTAAACGAAGCAGTCGAACTTATGACGGAGATTTCACTAGGTTTGGCGGACAAAGGGAAGTGGCAAATTACCGCTGAAGAGGTGACGACGGCCAAGGATACATTTAAGGGGCGACTAGCTCTTGCCTTTGATCGTCCAGAACAAGTCTTGGGATCGGCCCTAGAAGATACTACTTTTAGAAAAAAGATTCACAGTCCGGAAGAAGTCATGAAAAAGATCGAAAAAGTCACCTTAGAAGAGGTCAGAAGTATAGCAAGAGAAATATTTAAGAGAGAAAACCTCAGTGTTTCGGTGGTGGGAGACTACAAGAAGTTGGATTTTAAACTTTAAGCTGTTGCTTGAGGTCTTGAGGCAGGTGAGATGTTGTTTGTTTTGACTTGGAAAAAATGGTTCGGGGAATTGTATACCTTTGATATATTGCACATATAAGTAGGGCGATCTAAACTGAAGGTGGTGGCTGTTGTGTTTGTAACTTTCTGCCCTAGTTTATGCCTGCACATAAATCAAAGATACTATTTTTTCCGGCGTTACATGTTAAGCGTTTTTTGAGGCGATATTTTTTTCGTGTTGGAAAAAAAATAATAGTTTGGGGAGTGATCATCAGTCTATTAATTCCGTATGGTTTTCTCGACGGTTCTTGGAGTGGACAACAAATCGTGAGTGAGGTCCAGGCCAGCACGAAAACGCTGACTTCTAATGTTGATTGGAAAGCGGGAGAGTATAACTCAACAGAGTCAGATAGTAGCTTTGATAATATACGACTTACTGCCGATGGGGCTTGGCAGCCAAGAGTCCAAGAAGCACCTGAGTGGATTCCGGCCGGAACCGGCTTTGAGGTATCGGACGGCACCTATGTGTATATGATGCGTGGTGCAAGTGATAATAAATTTTATCGATATCTACCAGCGAACGACGAGTGGAAGTCATTGCCGAGAGCACCATTTCCTGTGAGTTATGGTGATGGTGTGTATCTGAATGGGGACATATATGTCATCCCCAGTAACAGCCAGGATCTGTTTTATAAATTTAATATTGCGACCGAAATCTGGACAAAACTGGCTACTCTTCCTGAACTATTTGGCCAGGCACAGATGACGACTGATGGAACGGTGATCTACGCCATGAGAGGAAATGCGGAACTTTATAAGTATGATTTGACTTTAAATACTTGGACGGTAATGAGGCCATTTACCACGGGATACCCTTACGGAAGTTTGGTTTACAGTGGTGGCTATTTATATCATTTGTACTATGTTTCCGGAGTAACTCATTTGTGGTATCGGTATGAAATTTCGACCGGAACAGTAATAGCAATGACACCCATGCCAGGATATACGTACGAATATAATCCGACCTGGGAAACTGTGGGTGACTATTTGTACGTACCCAGAGGCTACAATACGGTTGATTTTTATAGATATCAGTTTTCTACAAATACTTGGACTAGCTTAGTAAATATGCCGGTTCCCGGTAGCAACTTTACTCCAATATATTACGCATCCGACGGATTAATGTATTTCTTCCGTAATGGGACTCAAGAAATTTATAAATACGATGTGGCCAATAATGTATTCTTGGGTGCGTCTGATGTAATCGTAAATAATGTAGCGATAAGTGTGGGTCGGGGATCGGATTCTTTTTATTATGACAATAAGCTTTATACAATTCGTGGATTAAATACTCGCAATTTATATAGCTATGACATTCCTTCCGGAGTGTGGACACAGCTGGCTGATATTCCCGCCGATAGACAGACTGTTTATCAGTTCACTAGAGGTGCGATAGCAAACGGAAAAATATATTTCATGCTTTCAGGATATCCAACCGCTACAGCCCAATTCGAAGTTTATGACATTGCTACAAACACTTGGGCAACCCTGGCTGATTTGCCAGCAGTTGTAACCTATTCAGCCTTGGCTTATCCAGGAACTGGGGATTTTATCTATGCGGTGCGTGGTCAAAGTACTTTAACCGCTTGGAAATATAGTATTTCGGGAAACACTTGGGATGATGCCGGTATGCCCGACTTACCGACAAACTTTGCTCCTACTGTCGGAACCTCATTTATTTCAGATGGGACAAGTCTATTTTTAACTCTAGGAAACGGTGTGTCGGCCTTTATGAAATTTGATATTGCCGGAAATGCATGGAGTGAAGTGGCTAGACTGCCGTTTGCTCCTCTAAATGGAGCCGATATGGTTTTTAACAATGGTAAAATCTTGGCGACAGCGGGAAATTATGATAAAGAATTGTGGGAGTACAATATCGCCGGAAACTCATGGAGAAGACTCTCGGAAATGCCCACTCTAGGGGCAGCGAGATGGGGAGTGCACGACGGAAGTGCAATAGAAATAGATGCGACAGGAAGTGCTTATATTCTACGTGGAGCAAGCACCCAATATATGCTCAAGTATGTGCCTAGCGACTTTAATTATCCACTAACCGGATCTTGGACAAGTGCCATTAATGACTTGGGGTATGTATCTGCTTTTGGTGACTTGACAAGTACGGCGACAATACCCGGAGACAGCTCGATTGCGATTCAAACTAGAACCAGTACGGATAAACTCGTGTGGACCGCTTGGCAAGATCTGTCTGGGTCGGCAATTCAATCGGCTGTAGGTAGATATATCCAAACAAAAGTAACAGTAAATGCAACTTCGGACAGAACTCAAACACCGGTATTGGATCAAATAGTAATTAACTATACTGGGGATGAAATTGCTCCGACAAATCCAAACACAATATCAGCCTTATCTACTCAAGTTGGCGGCGTAGCGCTAATTTCCGGAACCACATACTCACACATTAGTCCTTATTTTTCTTGGAGTGGGGCTATTGACGCACAAACATCGGTGGCAGGTTACTACATTTATTTTGGGACAAATGGTAGTGCCAACCCTTCTTCTGATGGCGCTTGGCAAACGACAGCAAATTACACAGTAACAGAACCACTTGCGGCCGGAACATATTATTTAAAACTTAAAACAAAAGATGCCTCCGGAAATATTTCGGCTACTGTCGACGCATTTACTTATGTGTATTCAGGTATTCCAGCCGAGAAAAGCTTTAATATAACTCTTTCCAGTGACTTTGCATCGGGAAGTGCGACAAATGCAAATCTACTAAGTGATGAAATAAAAATAGCCAGTAAGGCAGCGGGTCTATGGCTGCAAGATAGGTTCTCCGTCGTTCCGGCCGTTTTGTATTATGGAGCGCAATCAACGGCCTATGTTTCCGAGACAGGTAAACTTTATGTACTTAGAGGAATTAATGATAAATTGTTTTATGAGTATAACTTCTCGACTGACACCTGGACTGCTCTGGCTCAGACACCAGTAAATATCTATACCGGAGGAGGCATAGTCGAAGGACCGAGTGGGTATCTTTATGCGATTGCTGGTTACAGCTCAGCTACTTTTTTGAGGTATTCAATAGTAGACAATACTTGGGATGATGCGGCGGCGTCTGACGCTCCGAATACATTCAACTATGGAAGCTCTCTAAAATATGATGGTAGTAGATATATTTATACACTCAGAGGAAATGCTGATGATTCATTTTATAAATATGATACTTTGACTGATACATGGTCCACACTAGCAAATACTGATTTTGGAGCTCCTGATAGAGGACCTCATAATCTTGTTTATGATAAAGCTGACTTGGCTTATGATGGGGGAGATATTTTGTATGCAACTCAAGGTTACACTCAGCCCGGTTTTTCGTCATACAGTATAAGTACAAATACATGGACACTTCTTCCTGACGCTCCGGTCGCAGCTCAAGCAGGGTCCTCTTTGGAATATGACCCTATTACACATGCGGTTTACTTCACTCCTGGTGGAGGAACACCAAATTTTTTCAAATTTGATATTTCTACCAGTACTTGGAGTACGCTTCGTGATGCTCCAGCTGGAATTAATTACGGATCAGATATGAGACTGGTGGACGATTATTTGGTGGTGACACAAGGTGGTTCACAAATAATGTGGAAATATAAAATTGCGACTGACTACTGGCAAGTACCCACAAGAGGTATATTTGGAAAAAATTTTTATGGAAGCACTTATGACTCACCCAGCTATGGAGGAGCAGTAATAAAGGGTGACGGAAATTATTTGTATCTGACTAGGGGAGCGGCAGCAAATGATTTTTCGCGCTACAACACGGTGACCGGTGAGGTGGCTTACCTGTCTCCTTTGCCGAGTGGGTCAAACTATGGTCAGAATATTGTTTATAACAGTGCGAATAATAAAATTTATTTCACCTCAACTTTGTGGCAGAAGTTTTTTGTATACGACATCGCTACTAATACTTGGAGTGAGGATGATGTGCCACCGGTAATCGCGAATCAATATGGAAACATGCTTACTTTTGATGGCGGTAGATATATTTACTGGACTAGAGGTGGGGGCACTGGCTTCTATCGCTTTGATTATTTGGCCAATAGTGGCTCCAGATGGACGACGATGGCAAATATTCCCTATGCAGGAAACGGAGCTACACAAGTATACAAAGATGGATTTATTTATTCGATGCGAGGTGATGCAACTTTGAGTTTCTATCGTTATAACGTAGCCCTAAATACTTGGTCTGATCCGCTAGTAGCCGATCTCCCGTCTGCGACATATCGTGGATACTATGGAGGGTCGCTGGCTGATGGTGGAGACGGAAACCTCTACTTTGCCCGAGGAGAAAATTCAAATCATTACTTACGTTATTCAATCGCATCAAACACTTGGAGTGTGCTTTCTTCCGTCGTCCCTGCGCAAGTATATGCCGGAGCAGGAATGGTAAACGGGGGAGACGGAAGAATATATCTTTTGGCTAGCTCTGGAACAAATACTTTTGCTGACGGTGTTTATGTCTATGTAGTGCCAACGGCAACGGCTGCTTTTCAAGAAAAAGGAATTTATACATCGACTACCCATTCACTGGGAGATGTCTTTAAATACAGCAATATTCGCTTAAGCTATACACCAGCAGAAGAAACTACTTTAAAAGTAGAAACAAGATCGTCATCAAACGACTCAACTTGGACAGGGTGGGCACAAGCAACAGAACAAAAGATATTAAATTCGACCACTTACGAGTACAAAATAAACTCGACGGCTAATCCTTATATACAGGTTCGAATCACCCTCACTTCACTGCGTGGAATTCGCTCAGGAGTCGTGTCGGATTACACTATCAATTATGTGCAAGACAGCAATGCTCCAACAAATCCATTGGATGCCGGACTAACAGTTTATTCATCGGCAACTCATTCGGCAACTCTCTCGACCGATACCTGGTATCCACATGCAAATATCGATATCACATGGCCGCTGGAAGGATCAGCAAGTGGTGCCACCGATACAGCAACCGGATCCGGAGTGCTCGGATATTTCACTAGCTTTACGGCTACAAGCAGCTCTGACCCGGTAACAGTTGGAAGTATTCAGAGTGGAAATAATTATTTAAGCAGCGGACTAGTTTCTGGATCAACATATTATTTTGCTTTGAAAACAAAAGATAATGCCAATAATACCAATGGGGAAACATGGAGACCATTTGTTTATAAATTTGATAATGTTTTACCATCACAACCTGATAATTTAGTAGCTGATCCATCAGGCTACTCGGCCATAAATAGTTTTGATTTTTCTTGGGGAATCGCAACTGATAGTGCCTCTGGGATTGCGGGATATTGTTACAAGACGGGGACGGCAAGTGGATCTTTTGCAACAGAGCAGTGTACGACAAACCTCCAAGTGCAAGATGTAACAGCATACAAAAAAGGAGCAAATACATTTTATCTAAGAGCAAAAGATAATGCTGGGAACTTTAGTTCATCGACCTCGGTGGCTTATTATTTTAGTGATGATTCGCCATCTCCTCCGGCGAGCTTGTCTGTATCGCCTGAAACAAGTGAAACAAATTCTTTCTCTTTTGATTGGGGTGCACCGGAAGTGTATTACGGCAACGTGGGAAATCTAAAATATTTCTATAGTGTGAACGCTTTGCCATCTGCAGTAAACGTCACCGAGACTCCTTTGACACATTTAAATGCGTCCGCATTTGCGACACTCCCTGGAGAAAATACTTTCTACATCGTCGCTAAAGATGAAGCGGGAAACATCGATTATAAGCAGTATGCATCAATCAGTTTCTTTGCCAATACTGCCGCTCCGGGAATGCCAACCAATATGGATATAGCCGATGTGTCTGTCAAAGCCACCAGCTCGTGGAAGATCGCGATTACTTGGCAGGAGCCAACAGATGGGGCTGAAAACGTGGGGACATATCAGGTTTGGAGATCTACGGATGGAGCCACCTATGTCAAAATCGCTTCAACAGCCGGTATTTCCTATGTTGACACTGGTCTCTCACAACTGACTTATTACTATAAAGTCAAAGCTTGTGACAGTGCCAATAATTGTGGAGCATTTGGAACCGTGGTGGAACAGTATCCAGACGGTAAATTTATTGTGGCTCCCACGCTAGTCGCTGAACCGGCCGAGTCTAGTGTGACAACCAAAAAAGCAACGATCGATTGGTCTACAAACCGTACTGCCGACTCAAAGGTGGCGTATGGAGTGGAATCTGGGAAGTATTTGGAGGCCGAAGTTGCCAGTTCGGTGCATGTGACGAGCCACACTATTGGCTTAACTAATTTGTCTCCAGGAACGACGTATTACTATGTGGCGAAGTGGACTGATGAAGACGGAAACACCGGAGTGAGTGAGGAGCAGTCTTTTGAGACTTCACCTGCTCCTTCGGCAAAAGAAGTAAAAGCGGTAAATATTGGACTGGATTTGGCTACCGTTCAGTTTACATCTGCTGGAGCTTATAAAGCGAGTGTGGTCTATGGTAAAACGACGACTTTTGGCGGAGTTAGTGAGCTGGCAGTATCAGCATCGGAAGCAACTTATGGTGTTCGATTGGAAGGTTTGGAAGATGGAGCCAAGTATTACTATCGGGTCGATCTTTATGATATTGATGGCTCGGAGTATATGGGAGATACCTATTCATTTGAAACCTTACCGAGACCTAAAATTTCCAACGTTAAGATTCAACAGGTAAAAGGCACTGCCACTAGCACTGTGCTGTTGACCTGGAGTTCGAATACCCCGGTTTCTTCTATCGCCACCTATTATCCAACAAGTAGCCCGTCTCTTGTAAAAGATGATGTGAATATTGTTCTCACAACAGTTCACAAAGCTTTGATTAAGGGTTTGTCGGCCGACGCTGCTTATACTTTGATCATTAAAGGTCGGGATAAAGGTGGCAATGAAGCTATTTCGGAGCCACAAACTTTGACAACGGCTTTTGATACCCGTGCTCCCGAAATTTCCAATTTGAATACAGAGCTATCGGTCCAAGGTAATGGAGAAGAGGCAACGGCCCAGATGGTGATTTCCTGGGACACTGATGAGCTTTCAACCTCGCAGATTATCTTTGGTGATGGATCATCCGGTCCGCTGACAAACAAAACTCAAATCGATAGTTCGCAGTCATATACCCATTTGGTCGTACTACCAAACTTGATCCCATCGAAGGTGTACCACTTCAAGGCTTTGTCTGCAGATAAAACAAACAATACTGGTGAGAGTTTGGACACGGTGATTATTACTCCGAAGGCCACCCAGTCGGCCTTGAATCTGGTGGTCGGAAATCTGTCTCAGGCGTTTGGCTTTTTAGGGGGTTTAACTGGGGGTAATTAACAAGTATTATTAATGAATGGCTGACCTGCACTCCATATCCTCTGTACGTAAAGAGCCGATTGTAATAGTTGAAAATGTCGAGAAAACTTACTTTGTGGGAGGACAAGCTGTAAATATCCTGAAGGGGGTATCAGTGACGATAAATAGAGGAGATTTTTTTGTAATTTTTGGACCCTCGGGGTGTGGCAAAAGCACGTTACTCCACTCTATCTTGGGCTTGGACAAGCCAACTAGCGGAAAAGTGACTTTCGATGGTCATGACTTCAATCAAATGAATGAAGATGAGATTGCCTCATTTCGAAAAACTAAAGTGGGTTTGGTATTTCAAGCGTCTTACTGGGTAAAGTCGCTGACGGTGATTGAAAATGTCGGCTTTCCTCTCTTTCTTATGGGAAAATTGCCCACAGAAGTGGCCCAAATTGCCACCGAAAAACTGACTCTCATGGGCATGGAAAACTGGGCTTCTTACGCTCCTTCCGAGCTGTCTTCCGGACAACAACAAAAAGTAGGCTTGGCCCGGGCTTTGGCAGTCGACCCAGATGTGATTATCGCCGACGAGCCGACCGGGAACCTGGATTCCAAGTCCGGAGAAGAGCTAATGGAGCTATTAATGAAACTCAACCAAGAGGGGAAGACAATTCTCATGGTCACTCACGACTTGGAATACATGAAGTATGCCAATAGGGTGGTGCACATTATGGATGGGGTGATTGTGGAAGAGTTTGATGGGGATGTCAAAGACAAAGTGAAAAAATACATGATTAGTAAACGAGGGGCTGCTGTCGCCAAGGGGATGGCGGAGGAAGATGTGGATTATTTACAGAAGACAAGACAATGATACAAGCCCTAATTGAAATTGATGCCAAAAGAAGTTCGTCTACTGTAGACGGGGAAAAACAGCGTCGCGAAAGCTGGTGGAGCCGATGTAAAAAGATAGAGTGGAGACAAAAAACGAGAAGTCTTTTTTCTAGGGATACGGTCGTGGCTTTGCAACAAGACGGAAAAATATTTTTATCACTTTTGAGCTTCTTGGGATTGGTGATTATTTTTCTTCTCGACTTTGTATGGAAAATACTCACCTCACCTCTATTGATTCACCGACTGGTCACTGGCAAAACTAACGTCTGGCAGACAAAATTGGGTGGAGTAGTGGAGGGGTTAATTGATCTGATGGAGACCCGAGAAGGGGTAAAAAGATCGTTCCTCATTGGTCTGGCATTTCGTAACATGAAGGTCAAAAAGATGAGATCGGTGGTTACTATTGGAGGTGTTTCCCTTGGTATTGCCGCTATTGTCTTTTTAGTATCACTGGGATACGGCATTCAAAATCTGGTGATTAGCAGGGTTGCAAAACTGGATGACCTGAGGGTGGCTGATGTGCTGCTTGGTAAATCTAACGTCCTAAAGCTTAATGATAGTGCCATGCAGACACTGTCGGTGATTGAGGGAGTGGAAGAAATATTGCCGGTGGTGTCTCTGGTCGGAAAAGTGGATTATAAAAACTCGGTGAGTGAGGTAGTGACTTATGGAGTGACGGGAGATTATTTGAAAATGATCAATGCAGTCCTTTTGAAGGGCAGTTTGTTTGAGACGGACAAGCTGTCCTTTGTCCCCACGCCGGAAGTAGCCGGTGTCAGTACCAACTGGGTGGTGGATGGAGCGAAATATAACGAAAAATTGGCCAGTGTGAAGTTTAATATCTTGGAAGGGTCTTGGCGAAGAGTGAGAAGTGAGCCCGGAGTGAATGGTGAAATCTTGGGCTATACCAAGAGACATGAAGCCGGCTATGAAGGGCAAGAGTATTGGGGTGGAGAGTACCCAGATGTAAATGGTAATGGTGCACAGGGGAAGGATTATCACGGTAAGGATCTCGGTAAATGGGTAAAAGCAGTGTTTCCGATTTATGAAAAAAAAGGTGAAGAATATGTAAGTGTGTTGGATGGTAGCACACCGGATTGGCGAGAAGGTTATGTCGCGGAGATTGATCTGGTGATGGACGAGGTACGGCCGCTTAAAGTGGATGGAGAAGTCTTGGGGGACAGTACCACGAGTGCAACTCTGGCCAGTGCGACCCCGGCGGCCCAGCTGGTGATTCCCGGATCAGCCAACGAAGCGACGATCACGGCGACGGTGGTAGGCAAGGACGCTTTTGGTGTTGAATGGGTGGAAATCGTGGACGGATTGACTGCCAAGAAAGAGGCGATTGTACTGCTCTTTCCCTCTAACGCAAAGAAATTAGCAGTAGTAAATAAAGTATTTCTGGAGGCAACTGGGATTGACATCGAGAAGGCGATTGGGGAGACATTCTCGACGAGTGTATTGGTTTCCAACATATTGAAAACCGATTTGGAAAGACCTGCTCGGTCTGATTCGGTAGTGTATAAGATTGTTGGGGTGATTGATGGAGGATCAAGTCCGATAATGTATGTGCCATTTGAGGACGTAAGAGGACTCGGAATCAATAACTATTCTCAAGCAAAGATCGTTTCTAAAAAAACCGAGAACCTAGCTACAGTTCGAAAGCAGGTGGATGCACTGGGATACAAAACTTCATCGGTGGCTGATACGGTGGCCCAGATAGATAAAATGTTTGTGACAGTGAGGTTGCTGCTGGCTTCATTTGGTTTCGTTGCTTTGGCGGTGGCGTCCCTTGGAATGTTTAACACTATGACAGTGTCGCTCATGGAGCGAACTCACGAAGTCGGTGTCATGAAAGCAATGGGGATGAGATCTAGAGAGGTGCGAGAGTTGTTTTTGGCTGAGTCGATGGCGATGGGGATTCTCGGAGGAGTATTTGGAGTGTCCATAGGTATGTTAGCAGGGAGTTTACTTGGACTCGTACTTTCAGCTTTTTCTTTGTCCCACGGAGTGGGTTGGGTATCGGTAAGCTCTACTCCTTGGCCATTTTCGGTTTTTGTTTTAGTGTTATCTTTTACGGTCGGTATATTGACTGGGATATATCCCGCCAGGCGTGCCACAGCTATTTCGGCTCTAGACGCCTTGAGGTATGAGTAGTATTCCAAGTGGGAAGTCGTAGTTATTTGGGCTTGGGTGGATGCCTCAGGGCGCTAGCTTGGATACTGGCACAGATGGGGTCGTAGAGAGGCTCTGGACGGCCGTTTCGCCGGTCCAGCGCTTGCTCGTACTCGGAGTAGACGAAGGGGTTTTTACAGTTCTGGCAGATGAGAATTTTGTCAGGCATATGAGATATTTTATATTTTGTGGAGTGAGATTGCCACAGCTCGGTACCCTCTTCGGGGTATCTATGGAAATACCGAGATTCGCAATGACGATTGATTATTTATAGACGACGCCGCGATAGTCCACGGTTTCAATAGTTATTATCTGTGAATTTGAATCGAAAGTATAAATGATTCGTAGTGGCCAAGCACGGAGACATCGATAACAATTGAATTTTCCCTGAAGAAGTTTGCCACTTTGAGGATTAGATTCTAGGGTGAGAATTTTTCTTCTGATTTTGGGAAGATCTTTAGCGCCAATTTGCTTGAGATTTTTGAGAGCTTCTGACGTATAAATGATTTCCATTTTGGCGATAATTTACCAACCTAAAATTTTATCAACTTCCTTTTGAGTGTAAGTTTTAGTGGATTTTCTGGCTCTCTCGATACTTTTCACCAGTTTTTTGTTGGAAAGAATTTCCATAGTTTCTTGCCAACCTTCAAATTCTTCGGCAGACATGATGACCACATTGGGTTTGTTGCGGTGGGAGATAGTGAACTGACGTAGGCCTGAGCCAGCCTCATCAAGTATTTGGTAAAAATTGGTTCTGGCTTCGTTGGCGGGGAGAATGGTGTTTAGTTGACTCATGGATTAATAGTACCATTAGTGGTACTATTCGTCAAATCATCAAAAAGCCCCGCTACTTGCGGGGCTGGGGTTTAGACAAACACACGCTTCATCTGGCTATAGAATGTCAGGTGGTTGACCGAATTGGTGTGACAACCGTGTGGGTAGTAGAAATCGATGAGTTCGCCTTCTGGATTATATTTGCCATTGGGATGAAGCTTGCGGGCAGTGACATGAAGCTCGTCAGGGTAGTCATCGTGACCACTCATTCCACCACCGGTACTACCGCCTTCCATTTCGGCGCGTTCGACCACAAATTTGGCCGTGCCGCGACTTTTGTCGTAGGCTCCGTAGTCGATTTCGTGCCACTTGGGAAGTTTTTTTCCCTTTAGCGCAGCGGCAACTCTTTCTTCTTCTGAGTATGATTCACTTACGATATGGCTTTGAGTCTCACCGTCAATAACAATGATGGGGTTAGGGGTACCATCTTCGTTGTCGAAATCATGATAACCATATGCAAATTCGGGGGATGAAATAACACTTCCGACAACCGGCATTTTTTGGGCCATGGTTTTTGTCTCCTTGTGAATGGGCGAGTAGAACTAGATGTATTTTATACCTTGTGGACCTGGGGGGAAGGGAATTGCCCTCGATAACTTTCTGCTGAAAGTTTCTCGGGACCTGGCTCGTCACCGTCGTGACTCCGCCCGTTCAATTCCCCCCAACTAACAAACTAAATACTCC
>Ga0209518_1001687_pt1 | contig 22787 bp, 46 predicted proteins | sample RifGroB1_FD_183993 | JGI IMG/M metagenome (GOLD analysis project Ga0209518, IMG submission 183993) | Groundwater microbial communities from Rifle, Colorado, USA - Groundwater B1 (SPAdes) (version 2) | ecosystem: Environmental > Aquatic > Deep subsurface > Groundwater | place: Rifle, Colorado...
TCATAAGTTATATCAGAAATCATCCCTGTTAAAGAAGATACTGATTTAGAAATATCTTTGACTATACTGCTTGCCAAAAGCCCAGTTAAAGCAGTAAGCGATCTTCTTATTCCAAGAATTACTAGAAGATCTAAAGTTAATCCTGCAAGAGGAAGTTTAACGGCTTTTTCAATATCTTTTCTAATTGAGCTTGCTTTAAGGCCATAAGAAAGGTGCCACAAATAACCACCAGTATATAGAATAGTGATAATAAATCTACCCGCCCCATACGGAGTAATTTTATGATCAAGTAAATCAGCACTATCTACTTCCCAGACATGCATTATTGAATCAAGTTGAACTTTTATTGCATCATAACTTTCTGCAATAGCTGATTGAACTTGTATAATTGCCATTTAATCCCTATACTCCTATCTGGTTTACCCAAGTAATTTTAAGATTCCAACACTTAAAACACCTGAAGAAATCAATGCGGCTACTAAAATCCAAAAATTTCTACTTAAAATATGATGATCTTCTTCGTTTTCTTCAATTATATTCTTATGTTCTTCTTGATTAGATAAAACAAATTCGTCTTGTTTATCACCAATCTTCACAATATCCTCATGTAATTCTTCTACTTTTCCTACTAATCCTTTATCACCATTAATTCCAAGAAGTGATGTTTTTATCTGAGTAACACTTGTAGAAAGTTCTCTAAAATCTTTAATATCTTCATTACTTAATTCAGGCATCTATACTCTCCTTTAATTTTTAAGATTGAGGGTATCCTAAATCTGTTGGGCACCATTCCATTTCAACTGTCACATATGATACTGCTGTTTGAACAGTTGCTCCTACGACTAATGTTCCATATACATGTTGCCCATTTAATAAATCTAAATCGGTTGCAGTAGTTGATAGAACAGCATCAATTGCTGTATCTAATGTAGGAACAGTAGCATCACCGACGGTAATATTAGTACAAAGGTCTATATCTGCAGCTCCAATTACGGCTTTTGTCAATTTCACTGTTGAAGTTTCTGCTGTATCATTATCAATAAATGGAGTTCCGTTTGCTGTAATTCTTACAACTTTACCATCGCAGGGAGCTACAAATAGGCCAAAAATATATGTTTCTCCAGCAATTGCATCTGCCATAATTCTATTTGGAGCAGTGTTATTGGTTCTAGCATTGCCAACTATAATACTTTTTGATACAACATATCTAGTTCGTCTTCCACGAGCTAATTGCTCTATTAATCTAGCATCATTATCCGTTGATCTTATATTTGCCATTTTTTATTCTCCTTTAGCTTTGAGCATATCCAATATCAGTAGGAACCCATTCCATAGTAACAGTAACATATCCAATCAATGACACTGTATGATTAGAAACAACTGCAGTTAAATATACATGTTGACCATTAAGTAAATCTAAATCAGTAGCTGTAGTAGATAATACTGCATCTATAGCAGTATCTAATGTTGGAACTGTTGCTGCACCAATTGCTATAGTTGAACAAAGGTCTGTATCAGAACCACCAATTACAGCTTTAGTTAATTTTGCTGTAACGGTTCCACTTGTAGCCATATCAATAAAAGGTGACCCATTTGCTACAATTCTAACTACCTTTCCATCACAAGGAGCAACAAAGAAAGCTTTTACTAAAGTTTCATTTTTTATAGCATCAGCCATAATTAATGAATCAGTATCATTAGTGGCTCTATCTTCAGCGACTGAAAAACCAAGACTTTGTGTATAACGAGTTCTTCGACCTCTAGCAAGTTGCTCAATTAAACGAGCATCATTATCAGTAGATCTAACATTAGCCATTACTTTACCTCCGAATAAATTTTATCTATACTAGACACTAATTGGCGTGTATTTCTTGTAAAAGCTTGGGAAATTAGAGACCGAATAGCTTTTCTAGACTCAACATCTTTACTGGAGGCGTCAAGAATTGTGAGGGCTTCTCCATATAACTTACGATTTATCCACTCTGAAATTAATGCCTTAATAATTACCCGAGTAGATTCACCATCTAAAACTACTTTTTCCATAAAATAACACTACTTCTTTTAAACACTAAACTTATTTTTTATTAAATAGAGTTCGTAGCTTATTTTATAAATTATTTTTATAATTCTTAATTTCTCTACGAACCCTATCTATATTTTACTATACTAGCTTAACTATTTAAATCCGCGATTTTCGAAATAGTATCGGGTCTTAAACTTCGCATTTCCATTAAGGTAATAAACATTCCCCTAAGAACTAAGCTATTAGCCGCAAAGTAATCTCTATTTTCTACATATTGAGTTGGATACATTACCGCCATTTCAAGATAATCAGTATCCATAACATAGAGATTTGATCCTAGAACTGCATCAGTCGTACTAAGAGATTTAGCAGTATCAGGGTCAGGAAGTATGGGAATCCCCCTATAAGTAGCTAACTGGAAACCTGCTCTTGTCCCAGGATAGGTTCTCTCATCACCCGCCCCAACTATATAATCAGTGACATCCATAAATCTCTGTTGAGCTTGAAGCAGTTGATTCAAATTGTCATATTGGTCAAGACCCGTAGTTATTAGCTTTGGCTCCCCTCCGTTTTGACGAATATTTTGGAAGCAACTATCAACTAGAGGAAGAGTAAGGTTTCTACCAATGCCAGAATTATAACTACAAAGAGCAGCTGCAGCATATCCCCCTGCAGTACGAGTAGTTAAGTTATAAATATTTGCGTGTGCTTGAGCTCCACCAACAGTCGCAGCATCTTCCATAGCAATATCATCTATGCTTGTTAAACCATTTCGAGCATGAACATAGGCTACATCACCATCAGCCGCAGCGGTATCTGTCTCAGAAATGGTGATTGTTCCAGAATCAGTTGCAACAGCACTAACTACTCCACCTTGAGTTTCTTCTACTGCTCCTTGATTAGTATCCCAAAAGTACCAAGTATCACCAACTTTAACATGTGCCGCTAATGCCCAAGCAGCGGCTGCTCCACCAATAACATAAGAAGTAGTGCCTCCACCAGAAAGCAGATATGCTGAACCAGCAGTTAGTTCTTGATTAATCTCTTTAATGTGATCCCTAGAAGTTCCTTCTTGTTCTACTGCGAACTGATTTCCAATACCACCTTCAAGAGCAGAAACAGCTTGTCCCTTCAAGCTAACACCGAATGTAGAAACAATCTGCTTAGGATAACTAAATACCCCAACATAATTAGAATTGTCAATAGTAGGAAGAGCGCCAGTTTCAGTAACAGGACGAGAACGACCAGAACCACGATCTGTTCTCAACCTCCAACCAACCGTCGGACCCCAATCTACTTTCTTTATAGCATTAAAAGTAACCGTCTTGTTATTTAAGGAGTCCCAAACTTTCTTACCATAAGTAGCCGTAAATGTATCAGCAATTTTAAGGTATGTTTGTTTCCTGAAAAAATCTGGCCCAAACATATAATTTGATAGAGCACCAGAAACCCTACCATAAGCTCCGCCACCCATTGACCTCTGGGCCTGAGCTAAGTACTCACCAAGCGAAAGATCCGCCATATTCTATCCTCCTATATAATTAAATCTTTTTATTTTATCGAGTAAATGGGCTAAATCCATCTGTCTTCTCTCTAAGTTGCCCAAGCTCTGTCCATGATTTCTTAGTCATATCATCAATAATCTTAGCAACATCCTCCTGTTCCTTATCTTCAGACTTAACTATATCTTCGCTTTTCTTAACTTCTTGAGTAATATCGAGGCCTAAAGATTTAGTAGTATCAATTCTTGAAACATCAGGTCTAGTAGGAACAAACCCTTGTTTTCTTAACATCTTATCTGTTTCTTTTCTGATTGATTCAGGAAGAGACTTCTTAATTTCAGCCTTTACAACCTCAGCAACATTAGATTGTTTAGCTAAAGCAGAAGAAATATCCTTCAGAAGAGATTTAAGTTCATCCATATCTTTTTTATCTTCTTTCTTTTCATCTTTTTCAGGTTCCTCTTCTTCATCCCCCTTGGGTTCCTCCTCTTCTTCATCCTCTTCTTCATCCTCTTCTTCATCCTCTTCTGGAACATAATTTTTAGAAATTCTACCAGGAAAAGCTAAATCATCAGCTTTATTCTTAAAACTAGGATCTTCAGCCCCCTTTATTGCTTCAGGATTTTCCTGCATCTTAGGGGCGTCTTTAATTTTAGCTCTTTCAACAGTGGTGTCTTGTTTCTCAAGATATGAGTTAATATCTTTAAGCACATTCAACATATCTCCCCAAAATTGTTCATCCATTTATAATACTTACCTCCAACTATTAAAATTTTGCTTTGAAACTATAATTTATTATATATACAGGTTTATACCAAGTTAAAATTTTTAACTATTATTATAAAAATGAGTATGATTGAACTTTGTAGTCATTACACAACTACTAAATATCCTTATTTTAAACCTAGGTGTAAATTAGGTTTATTTGCAAGTTTAAAATGTCATAATAAAGAATCTAAATGTAAGAAATATATTGTGTATGAAAACAAATAAAGAAAAACAAAAGAAGGTATTATTATCTGTTCTAAAAATGATTGATTTTGAGGGTTTGAGTAAAACCCCCCTTGTTGTAGATAAAGTTTTAAAACTAAAGAAAAATAAAGCCTTAATTAGAACTGTAAATGGAGGTAATTCTTCAACAAGATTTTACTTATACGTTAATATAGAATTACCAAATTTAAAAATAAGACTAATTACTCCAAATTTAATGAGTTCTATGATAGAATATAATTTTAAGTATTAAGTATGAATGATATATTATTAATTTATGGAATCAAATCAAGAACGAGGTTTTCATTATGTTTTAACCGAAGCCAATGGGGCTCTTTTTCTTTGTATGATGGTTGCTGAAAAAGAATATCCTATCTTAAAGTTTGATGATTTTGATATGTTCAATAAATTTGTAAATGATTTAGAAAAACTAAAAATGGATAATTTAAGTAAGGCATTACAGAATACTTTTAATATCCAAGAATCTAAACTTGAAATACCAAAATATATTTTAGAAGCTTTTAAAGAAGATCTTTAATTATGATCTTTATTTACAATAATTCTTTCTTTTATACAACAAGAACATTTCTCATAACTAATTATTAAGTCTTTCTGTCTTTTTTCTTTTTGACAAATCCAATGGTGTGCTTTTGTTGGAGAATTTTCACACTTCCATTTTTCTGAAGCAAAGTATTTTTTATCTGCTTCTTTAATATTGGGTCTATAATTATAAAGACTTAATAACTCTTTATCTAGTATATCTTCTTCCATATATCTATTATTTATAATATACTATATGGCCTATTAAAATATAATAAATCTAGATTTTTAACTAATATAATAAGATTAATCATGAAAATTGTTAATGGAAATCATATAAAACCAGATTTTTGTAAAGAATATAATGATGGACGTGAAGTTTATTGTCTTAATATAAATAATAATAGACTAGTTTGTTCGAGTGGATGTAACAATAAATGTTGCTTTGAATGTCTAAGATGTAATTATAACCATAATTATGAAGACCCATTTTATCTTATTACTTGGAAAATATATTTTGGAAAATATTTAAGAGGTTTAAAAAATGAAAGATGAAATACAAATAATGTTATCTTTATGTTTAACAATATTATTAGAATCAGATAATAAATATGAACCAGATTATTTTTCCTGGGCAGATTTTATAAAAGCCAACAAAAATTAAATAATTCTGGAGTAGAGTAATGGTAACTCAAGAGGCTTTGAACCTCTTAGTCTAAGTTCAAATCTTAGCTCCAAAACCAAAAAATTTAACTATTATTATAAAGGTAAGAGAAAATTAATGAAAAGAAAATATTTAGTTGATGGCTTCTTTAATTTTGAAAAAGAAGCAAACTCCCCAGAAGAATTAAAAGAATTTATCTATAAAATTCTTGAAAAAGAAGAAATAGAAAATAAGAATTTTACCATTGATATTTCTAGAGTTTCAGGAAAAGGTGAACCTATAGAAGACATTGTTAAAAATAAAGGAGAAGAGAACCAACCAGAAATAAAACAGAAAAGAAAGTATATTAAGAGAAAGAAATGAAAAGTTGGTTAGAATACTGTAAATCTTGTAATAGAAAACATAGAATGATACAAAGATCATGTCCAACTTGTAATGTATATGAAACTTCACAGCCTAAATCAGATAAAGTCTATGATAAATGTGGAGCAAATTATTCTTGTGATGGTTGTGAAGCATATAAAGAACATACTAATCCATATATTTAAGGAGATAATAGAATGAGAAAATTATTTAGAATTTTATTAGTAATAATTTTTTCCCCGCTATTTCTTCTATCCTTTATAATTTTTCAGTTTATAGTTGTCCCTCTAATTTTTATATTTAAGGATGAATGGGTTTGGTTTTGGAGGGATTGGTAAAATGGCTCATACACAAATAGATTCTAGATGTCTATTTTGCAAGAAAGAAATATTACCTAATACTATTTGTAGAAGTATTGAGGCAGTAAAAGCAGTTAATTTTGGTATCAGAGAAGGAAATATTATGTATGACCCAGGTAAAATAATTCCGGTTAAAGAAGGAAACCTTAGAATTAGAAGATTTGGAAATGGATATAAACATTTAGCCCATATAGAATGTTTTGAAAAAGCTTTAGATATATATTTATTTAATTATACTTCTAAGGAATAAATGAAAGAATTTGATGTAATTATTGTTGGAGCTGGCCCAGCAGGACTGGCTGCCGCAAAACAATTAGATTCTAAGCTTAATCTTGCCATTATTGAAAAAGGCAAAAGTCTAGAAGAAAGAACTTCAATAACTTCTGGTTTTGGCGGGTCAGGTTTATTTTCAGATGGAAAACTTATAATTTCTGACTCTATTGGTGGAAATCTAAAAGACTACACTAAAAATCCCTATAAATATATTGAATTAGCTTCTCAATTATGCGGAATAAAAAAAGAAGAATATTCTTGGTATCCAAAAAATGTTGATACAAATTTAATCGATACTGCAAGTAAATATGGACTAGAATTAATCCCAAGTAATGTGGTTCATCTAGGAACTGACGGTAGTAGAAAATTAATAAAAAACCTTTATCAAGAACTTAACCAAAAATGTAAAATTTATATTAATTCAGAAGTTATTGGAATATATCAAGAAAAACAAACTTCATTTTATGTGTCTTTTTCAAGAAATTGTATAAAATCTAAATATTTAATTCTAGCTCCAGGAAGAGGGGGCTCGAAATGGTTATCACAAGTTCTTAGAGATTTCAAGATAAAGGTAGAAGGAAATAAAGTTGATTTGGGGATTAGACTTGAACTTCCTACAAAAATAGTATCAGAATTACTTGAATTTAATAGAGATTTCAAGATTAAATATTATACTAAAGAATTTAATGATTTAGTGAGAACTTTTTGTGTTTGTAAAGACGGTGAAGTAGTTAAAGAAGAATTTGATAATCTTTCTATTTCAAATGGTCAAAGTTATAAAATTGGTAAGACAAAAAATACAAATTTCGCTTTATTAGTAAGTATTCCCTTTAGTCATCCAATTTCTCCAAATAATTATGGGCATTCAATAGTTGAGTTAGCTAATGATATATCTCCTGGTATAATTATTCAAAGATTTGGAGATTTAATTGATGGCAAAAGATCAACAGAAGATAGGATAAAAAATAATGGAATTAAACCAACTTTAAATGCATATCCTGGTGATCTAAGTTTAGTATTACCATATAGATATTTAACTGACATAAAAGAAATGATTTTACAACTTGACGCGATTGCTCCTGGGATAGCCTCTAGAAACACCTTAATGTATGGAGTAGAAGCTAAATTTTATAGTAATATATTGCAGTTAAATGAAATGGAAACAATTATACCAAATCTATTTTGTTGTGGTGATGGGGCAGGAGTATCAAGAGGAATAATACAAGCGATGGCTTCTGGAATTACTGCAGCTGAGGTAATAAATGGAAGAGAAAATTAAATTTTATCAAACATATCATGGTCTTCATGTTATTGACAATGTTTATGTTAAGAATTGTGAACAATGTAAACAAAGAGCTATTCTCAAATCAGTAGCGGTTTTTCTTAATTTAGACCCTGAAAAAGTAAGTTCTGATGCTATATGGGCAAGTAAATTAATTAAAAATGTTGGGAACCTGAAATAATAAAAATGACAAAAAATGAAGCTTATAAAATACTTGGACTAAATTATAAAGCCTCTGGGGTTGTATCTGAAGAAGAGATTAAATCTGCTTATAGAAAATTAGCTAAACAGTGGCACCCAGATATTAATAAATTACCAGAGGCTACAGAGAAATTTAAGCAAATAAATCTAGCTTATGAATTTCTAATAAATAATAAGAATGAATTAGATATTGACCCATTTTTTAATATTGATTTTGGAACAATAAATTTTGATACTTTTTTCAGAGAAAATCTTAGAAGAAGACCTCCCCAAATCTCTCTCACACTAAACTTAGAATCTAATGAAGATATAAATAAAATTCTTCAATTACTTAGAAATAATGGAATTAAAGTAAATGGGTATAGCTCAACTACAAGAATGTAATAAACTTTTAACTATTATAATTTAAGTATGGGATTATTCTCAACTTATCTTAAGCCATTTGAAAACGATATAAAAACATATATTTCTACAAGATTATTTCTTACTGAAGATAGAAATTATAATACTTGGGTTTATATATCAAAATCTTATACTCCTCAAATATTATTTGAAAGACTTAAAATGTTCCCTGAAGAAGAAATAGAAAAATTTAAAAATTATCTTTCAAGAAATATGACTTATAAAGGAACTTCAAAATTAAGCTTACAAAAATTTGTATATGATAAATCTAAATTATTAAGTTTTTATTCTAAAAATATATATTTATTTACTCAAAAATCTTGTATTAAATCATCAATCAAAAAAGAAAATTGCACACCTAATTATTATAGAATAAACTGTAAAAAGGATAATTAAATGAATCCTGAAGAAATATTTGGTAAGAATTATCAAGAATTTGAAGAGGTAGATCCATATAATCTACAAAATCTTGTAAAAGGATTTATTTCCCATAATTCTAATGAATATTATGGAACACTTATAATTACTCATATAAATAATATTGAAGTTACTCCACAACTAATAATGGGAACTCCTAAAATGCATTATCCGTTTGATTCCAGAGAAGATGGGACTAGAAACTATAAATTTCCTGTTGTAAAAGATATTGAAATTTATGAAAAATTAGATGGAACTAATATTTTAGCTTATAGATATAATGATGGAATTAGAGATTATTTTTCATATAAAACTCGTTTAACACCTTTTGTTAAGTCTGGAAGATTTGGTGATTTTTATAGTATGTGGAATGAAGTTGCAAGTAAATATTTCGATAATATTAAAAAAGTAATGAATTATACTAATTGCAACTTATCATTTGAACTTTATGGGGCTAGAAATCCTCATTTACTGGCTTATGATAATTCTTTAGACTTTATCTTGCTTTTTGCTATAGGAACAGATGGGCATATTTTCTCTCCGAAAAGATTAAATGCTTCACAGATAATTGATTTCCCTAACTTATTTCCTATGAAAATTATTGATAAAGATTATGTATTGAATTATGAAGAGCTTCAGAAAGAACTCCAAGATAAATTAATAAAAACCGAAGGCGACTATTATAAAGGAATGGAAGGAACTGTTTGGTATCTTCATACCTTAAATGGAAGATGTATTCAATTAAAATGTAAACCAGAAACAATTGAAGCTATTCATTTTAGTGCCGGAAAAGGAATTAGTAAAAATGTTATTTTAGCGACCTGCTGGAATGCCTTAGAAAATACAGATAATTTAACTGTAGATTTTATTAAACAACTACTTCAAGAAGAATTTAAACCTGAAGTAGTTGAAGCTAATCATTATTTAATAGAATCTTGTATAGAAATTGTAACAAAAGAAATGATATTTAAAACAGAAGTTCTTAACAAATATAAATCAACTGGTAAAAATATTTTATTGGAAAAGAGAGAAGTTATGAGAGAGTTATCTCAGTATTTCCCAAAAGATAAAATGAAAAGAGTATATTCTTATATCGCAGAAGGGATTTAAGAAGAAATAGAATGACTATTATAACAAATTATAAAATAGTTATGTCAGTAATAAAGTTTACTAATTATAATGTTTTGGAAAAAAATGACAATAATTCTCTTATTCAAAATTGTCTTCCATGTATAAAATGTCATAAACCAAGAAGTCATACAAAATGGCAAATTAAATCTTTTAATAGTCAGACTAGTAAAAAGGAGTATAAATTATTAGGATTTAGTAAAGTTTGTAAATGTGGATTTAAGAAAGGGTCAGGCTGGCATGTTATACTACATTTTTAACTATTATTATATAAAAGAGGTAAAAAATTGAAAGAAACAATTTGTCCATTTTGTAGTAAATCTAATAGAATAGTTTGGGCTTCTTTATTTACCTTTATAATAGACTGGAACAATAAGGTACCAAAAACGATTCTAATTACTTATGAATGCCAAGAATGTAAAAGAAAATTTGATGTAGATACTCATATTACTTATTGGCATCAAATGCAGGAGAAAGGAAATTGACAGAAGAAAGAAACACAATAATTGATTTTCCAAAATGGATTAAAGAAGAACATCAAAAAGCAGAGTTACTTAGATTAGAACAAGGCTGGACTGGATGTGGATGTTCTGATTGCCAAGAATTTTATAAAACAATAGATCTTAAGAAATATGGTGATAGAGTTAAAGAAATTGCGGATATAATTTTAATCTCCGGAAATAGAAAATTAGAGCCAAAAATAAAAGGAGAAGAATAAATGCCAGAAGAAACTAAAAAGAAAAAGCGTAAAAATGCTCCTGGGGCAATCACATCAAGTAAACTAAAAAACCAAACTATGCGTCGAACACGAAATAAAAACAAAAAGAAGAAGCATGATTAATAAAATATATTATGGGAATAAGATAGTTTCGCCTGAAAAATCCAAAAAAATTGAGGTTTATTATATAGATATTGATGGAACTCATCAATTAACTCCAGATCTTAGTAGAGCTGTTTCTAAAATCTCTTCTACAGATTTTGATTGGGGTTATGAAGATCTTAGATCAAATCAATTATCTTTATCCATATTGCTAGACTATTCAAATGATGTTGAATTATCTGAAAAATTCTATCATGACTTTAAAATAGATTATGTTAAAAATTGGGGGCTTAATTGGAGGTTAACTACTAAGGAAATTGATGAATGGTTAAAGATACAGAATTAGAAGAAGACTGTAACACCTGTGAATTTTATAAATCTTTAATAAGATATATTGTTAATGGAAAGCTAGTTCAATATTGTACTTTAGGAGAAATACCTAAATCTTGTAATTTAACAAAAAATAGAGTTTTTATAAAGAAAATATATGGCTAATAAAAATATTAGTATTAGATTATTTGATATCATAGACCAATGCAAGACAATGAAAGAAGCGGCTCAAAAGCTTGGGGCTACAGAACAATATCTTTATCGTTTAACACGTAAATATGGAATAACAAAATGGCGACAAAAAAATAGAATACACAAGGACATAAAAAAAGTTACAAAGGTATGTATTGAATGTGAAGAAGTTTTTACTGTTGAAGCAGGAAATAACCCCACTAAATTTTGTTCTAGAAAATGTCATGGGAGTTGGTTGGGAAAAAATTATGGGTTTAAAGTTAATAAACAAAATATAATTACTTTGAAGAGGATAAATTCAAATGATAAGAACATTATCTAATATACAACAAAATAATAAATATTATTCTGTTGCTCCGCAACATAAAAATATAAAAAAAGAAAAAGTAAAAACTTCAGAATATTTAGAATCAATCCAAATTAAAAGATTAAAAATAAAATTTAAGAATTTTATTATAAGAAAAATAGAAAAAGAGCCTCAAATAATTGACCTTAAGTTAAAATGCAAAGAACTCATAAACGGTATTGTAAATATAAACAAAGAGATTTCTGAGGTTACCAGAAAAAGTAGAAGAGAAACTAGACTAGAAATTAAAAAAAGTAAAGCTACGGAATCATTAGAACAAATAATAAAAGAAATATATAAAAAAGAACATCCTAATCAATCACGTTGGAGGACGTTACCAAATTTTAAAAGTCAAGCTGAAAATATTTTATTAAATTTACCCCCCTCTGAACAACTTGTAAATCTAAAAAATACAAAGGAAAAAAAGATTCAAGAAGCTATAAATTTAATATCAGAAATAAAAAGACTTAGATCTGAATTAAAAATGGAATGGGCAAATAATCCAGAAATTTATAAAAAGCTTCAAGTAGAGTTCAAAGTAAAAGAAACAGTGAAAGTATTTATGCAAAGTAATACATAATTTACGTGGATAAATTTAATGAATCTTATTAAACATATATTAAAACAAACAAAACCACATCCCCATGAAAAATTAGAGATTCCTGAAGTAACGACTAGGATCCCTTTAAATGATTTTTTGATGTGGTATAATAAACAAATTTTAGAGGATTTTTCTAACTTAAGTTTTGAAGAAGTTTCAAACTACATTGATAATACTTCTAAAGATGTATTAGATAAAGAAATTATTAAATATAAAAGAAAAGAAGCTAAAGGTTATACTCCGTGGACTCCCCCTTACTTAATTTATTATAGAATGAAAAGATTCTCAGAATTAGAAAATAATAAAGAATTATTAATGAAAGAAGTAAAATCTTTTATATTCCATAAATCTGTAGAAAAAATGCTAGAAAGTAAGTAGGAGGGAAAATGAAAAACACTAAAATAATGTCAAAAGGTAAAGAAGTAAAAATAAATAAGAAAAAACTTGCCCACAAAGTTATCCGTGGACTTGTAATGCTTGTAATAGGAATAATTATGGTTGTGAGAGGAAATAAATGAAGATATTAGCAAAATATCTAGAATTGCCAGGGACTGAAATTTCATTGTTTGGGGCTTCAGCATATGCAATTAAAGAAATGATAAAAAATGAGGCTGCAGACTCTATTGTAGTAAAAGTTCAACCCCATAGAAAAAAGAAAAATAGTTTTAATGAGTTACATAATCTTTATACTTCTAATTTTCATCAAGTAGTTTTACTTAAAGACTGTTTTACCAAAATACAAGTTAAAATATATTCAGTCCCATTAAGTTATAAAGAAGTAGAAGATCTAAAATTAACTCCCATACCAGAAATGATAAAGAAAGAAAAAATTAGAGGGTCAGTAGAAACGATGTTAGGTACTGACAAACCGACTTCTAAATATAAAAGCTTTAACAGAACATTTTAATACTAAGATAAAATAATGAGAGTTAATTGTCAAAAAGAATTTGGATGTAATTTTTAGACCTTTTGGAGTGAAATAAATGGTGAAAAACTAATTTGTCATCCAGATCTAAATTCTTCATTAAGATGTGCTCATGAATGTTGTGCTTTATGTAAAAATAAATGTTCTCCGCTAATGGGTGACAAAGCAAACATATTTAAAATCATAACTAAGATGATTTTAATTAAAAACAAGAAAATAAAACTATAAATAAGTTAATCAATTAATGAGACTTGATATATGAAAAGAGGGATAAAATGAAAGTTATAGTTATACAAGATAAATGGTATCCTTGTTATTCAATTTATTCAACTGATATATATGACAAAGACAATACTATAGAAATTAAAGAATCTTTCTTTGAAAAGTATAAAAAATGCATGAAAGAATTTCGTGAAATACAAAAAATTTTAGAAAAGAAATATGAATTATTACCTAGATGAATAATCAGAACATTTTTCTGCTAATAATTTTTGTAATTTATTTAGTTCTTTTATAAAATCTTTTTTACTACCTTCTTTAAATTTTATAAACATTTCTCCATGGAGAAATTTACAAACATTTCTATGAATACATTTCTCACAAGTTAGCTCATTCATCACCGCAGTGGTCTTCAAGGAAATCTTCTTGTATGTATGGGGCACTAATTAAAGTATCATGTAAAGTAAAATCCCGAGAATGCATTGTGATAAGCCAATCTATTAACATTGATTCTTCTGGGCTGATCAAAACAGAATTTTTAGACATTTTTAAACCCTTTACACAGATACTTTATCTTTATCCCAAAGCACTTCAAATACTGCCATTTGATTTACTAAAAATTTTTAATCTTATTTAACACCGCATTTAATTCATTATATATTTCATGTTCCCAAATTACTAAACAATCATAACCATATTTTTTATAAGCATCAATTTTTTCTTGTGGATCATCATTTCTGTGCCAATAATCACCAAATAATTCAATAACTTTATGATCTAATTCATTTAAAAAATCTGGTTTCATATTACCGATTCGGTTGCTTCCGTTACCTGTAAACTTCCAATTAATAAAATCTTTTTGAAGAAAATTTAATAAATATTTTTCTATTTTATTTGGTGAATTATGATAATTTTTTGCATAAAAATAATTATTTTTAGTTTTAGACTGTTCCCTTCTTTTATTAATCATATTTAAAGCATTATTTTTATAAATTTCTTTATAAGTTTTTCCTTTTCTCGCTAAAGATTGTTTTTTATGTAGTTCATTATTATTCAAATTATTATAAATAGCAAAACAATGATGTGAACAAAAAATTCTACTTTTTCTATTTATAATAAAATCATTTCCACAATTTGAGCATTTACTTATTTCTTTAAGTTTTGTATGACCTAAATGAGGTTTTCTAAAAATAGTTGAGCATGATTGTGAACAAAATCTGATTCTTTTAATTTTTGTATAAAAAATTTTATGACATTGAGGACAATTTTTTTCTAGTATATTTAAAGTATTGATAAATTGTCCTTTTTCATTTCTTGCTCTCATATTTTAATCTCTTTAGGATCATATAAGATTGAAAACACAGCCATTTGATTTACTGGGACAGTGCAGAAGGTAATTTCTAGGAGATCTAACTCATCTATTTCAGTATATGGCATTCCATTTTGCATAGCCTCATGCTTTGCTTTAGAAGATCCTGCAACTGAAAAGCTTCTAATATTTCCTTTTTGTATTTCATCCCAGATTTTGTTTGCTAACTCTAAGTCTGTTCTTAATTCACCAACAATTTTCCAACCTAAATCATCAACCTCTGTTTTATATTCTTCACCGGTTTTAGGATCTGTCCATTTTGGTAATACTCTACCTACGACGGCATCTGAATTATGATATACAATTCCTTTACCAACATAGGTATGATCTATATCAACATCTAAGTTATAAACCATTCCAGTATACCAGACTCTTTTTATTTGTTTAATAGAAGTTCCATTTACAAGAGGAATTCTATTTTGTAATTGTTTTTGAAAATATTCTGCCCAATATTCTCTTTTATAATTAACCTTGCCATTACACACACAGCATAAAGTAATTAAATTTAAATTATCACAATTATTTTTATCATAATCAACATGATGAACATTTAATTTATGATGTCTTTTTTCTAATTCTTGACTCTGAGTTCTACCACATAATTGACAAACATGATTATCTCTTAATCGTACAAATTCTTTTTTGTCATTAAATTCAAATGGATATGGTAAGGCTGAAATTCCACCTTTCCACATAGAGTTTTTTTCTCCAGCATTACCACCATAATTTGGTCTTTCATGACCATAAGTTTCTTTCCAAGTTTTTCCTTTTCTTTGTTGTGAGTTATGCTTATCTGTTAAAGTATAATTTTCTCTTGGAACAGCTATTTTTAATATAATTTCTTTTGCTTTCTCTTCACCATAAATTTCTGAAAGAGTGAGGCCTCTAACCTGATTAGCCCTATTCTTAGGCCCAATATTATTATGATTATAATTTAAGCTCATGTTTTCTTTCATTTTTGAAGCTAATACAAATCCATAAATTTCCTCTAAAGTTTTGCCTTTTGTTTTTTCTATCATTTTCTTCCCACCAATTTTTCCAGATTCTGCCATTTGTTTTGGTGGGCAATGTAATAGAATGTCTGTTTCTAAAAGGTCTTTAGATTTTACCCATCCTCGATCACGAGTTAAAACTTGATGTTCATCAGTAATAAATATTTCCTCATCATTAGATAAAATAATTTTATTTAGATCACAATTAATAAAATAAGAAAAAACTTCATTTACTTTTCTTAAAACACCAGTATGTGAATATACTTTATCACCAACTTTTATTTTACTAATTGGAATATACTTATTCCCTTTCTTACAAGCTAAAATCTTAGTATCTGGATCTAAACAATGAAAAATGGTTAAAATTCTGTACTTATCCTCAGCCATAAATCTTTTTACAGCTTCCTTTAATGCAGGAATAGATATTTTCTGATTCTCTCTATCTATCATTGCTACAGAAGCGTAGCCGTAAACTATGCGTCTATTTGTTACTTGTGGAATAGAAGATAATATTTGAGAGATTTCACTATTGGAAATATTTCTTTTTTGTATTTCAGATTCTACTTTTTCTAATAATTTATCCATATTTTTATTATAACTTTTTAAACACTTAAAATTAAAAAATTTTTAACTAATATAATAATTATATGGAGAGATGACCGAGTGGTTAGGTGGCTACGTAGAGTAATGGGTTAAAATCTTGAAGTAGCATAACGTAAGTTCGAATCTTACTCTCTCCCCCATTAATTCTTTTTTAAATAAGGAGGAATAGTGTACCTGCCTAGAGATCCAAAGGTTCCTATTTTCAATAAAAGTTGGAGTAACAGAAAACTTATTCTTATAGGCTTAGCGATTTTAATCATATCTATTTTAAGTGCTATCCCTGCTATTATATGGGGTTAAAAATATGGATATTTCATTATACTGCAAAGCCCCAGTCAAGATAGGTGGAGATGATGAAGAAGGTACTCATTATTATACTTGCACAAAATGTGATGAGTCTTGTGATTTAAGCCACTTAGAAAATGAGATAATAAAATATATTGATGAGATGTACTTTAATGAGCAACATAATTCACAGCATAATTTTTATATTCTTCATAAACATGTATGGGAAAGACTAATTGACAAGTAGCGAGGTGGACACAATACTAGTGTTCTAACAAGCAGACCAGTATGACTCAAAACTAGCTAGAGTATTTTTTAATTATTATAATATTTATTGTGGAGATTATATGAAGTTAGAAGATATTGGTTTTTATACCCTATCAGATAAAAGAGCTAAAGAAGCTAGCAAATCTTCTCCTTTGCAGAGATGTGAAATTTTAATTACAGATAGATGTAATTTTAAATGCACATATTGTCGTGGTGTGATGTCCCTGATAAAAGGAGAATCTTACCAAGAAGATATTAAAAATACTATTAATCTTTGGCTTGACGAAGGCCTTCAGAATATTAGATTTACTGGAGGAGAACCTACATTATATAACCATCAAGATTTACTTTCATTTATTAATATTTGTAAAGCTGGACAAGTTAAACATATTGCAATATCAACAAATGGAACTGCAAGTCAATCATTTTATGAGACTTTAATTGAACATGGAGTTAATGATTTTTCTGTATCGTTAGATGGAGGTTGTTGCTCTATTGGTGATATGATGTCTGGTGGAATAACTGGAGCTTGGAATAGAGTAGTAGATAATATTAAATTCTTAGCTTCAAAAACATATGTTAGTGTTGGTATAGTATTCACAGAACAAAATATTAATGAAACAATTGAAACTATTTTATTTGCAGACTCATTAGAAGTTAAAGACATCAGAGTCATTCCTGCTGCACAATATAGCCAAGCACTCTATAATTTAAGCAAACTTCCTAATGAAATAATAAATAAATACCCAATACTAAAATATCGAATAAATAATTTTTCTCAAGGAATTCATGTTAGAGGGTTACAAGAGTCAGACTATTATAAATGTCCATTAGTATTAGATGATATGGCTGTAGCATTAAATTATCATTTTCCTTGTGTAATTTATATGAGAGAACAAGGAAATCCTATTGGTAAAGTAAGCAAAAATATGCGAAAAGAAAGACAAGAATGGTTTGAAAAGCATAACACTTTCTTAGACCCTATTTGCAAGAATAATTGCCTTGATGTTTGCCGAGATTATAATAATAAATGGGGAGAATTTCATCCACAGCAAATAATTTTTTAACTATTATAATATTTATATGTCAAAAAGCCAGGATGGTGAAATCGGCAGACACGACGGACTTAAAATCCGTTGACTGTAAAAAGTCTTAAGGGTTCAAGTCCCTTTCCTGGCACCAAGATTAAGATTATGAAAATAGAATGTACTAAATATCTCCCATGTCCCTTTTATAATAAAATCACCTCCTTTTTTGCAGACCTGAAAATTGAAGAAGATAAAGTTATACTTATTTGTAATTTGGTGACTAGTGCTTGTCAAACTTGTTGTTGTCAATGTTCTCCTGAACCAATATATTCTTGTGATAAAAATAGCCGGGTAAATGATTTCTTTAGTATTGTTGGTTTAATGAAGATAAAAAAAGACTATGAAAGACACTTATTGTAAATTAATGGGATGCCTTGGTAGTCATCCCCCAATAATTAGCCTCAATAATACTAAACATATAAGTATTAAATGTACTGAAACAGTAGGGCCCAATGACTGTTGTGATTGTTGTAATATCTGCACTAAATTTAATTGTACAATCATTAATGACACAAGAAGTAAAGAAAATATTTTCTTTAATATCTGTAAGTTTCTAAAATTTGAGAAAGACTACTTAAAGAACCACAAAGATGACTAAAGAAAAGATATTAACTAAATTAAAACCAAAAGAAGTAGAATCATCTTCTAGCATATATTGCCATCTTTGCCAGACTAAAGATGGGTTATTTATAACAATATTTCCTCAAAGAATTGAATATACTTGCATAAAATGCTTGAAGAAAGTTTATCCATCTTTGTGGGGAATTACTAATGAAAAGTATGACTTATATTGACTATCAATAAAAGAATTAGAAAATGAAGACATATAAAGTTAATTGTTATGAAGTTTTTCAAAGCTATGCAACTGGACAATCTATTTTAAAAATATATAAAAATAAACAATTAAAATTAGTATGCTAAAGACAGGCTAATGAGGGCTGTATAAGTCCTGTAAGTTGTTGTTATATTTGTGGTTTAGGACAAAAGTTTTATTGTGAAGAAAGAAGAAATAATATTTTTATTCCATACATAAAACTAATTAAATATGCAAAAGACCATAATTATATGTAGTCTCTTATTTTACAGCTCTAGATTTCAATTCTAGTGTTTCTCAGATATGGTAGAAGATGAATCAGTAGAAGTATTTTAAGATAGACTAAGGAATCTAAATAACTTTTAACTAATATAATACAAAATATGAATGTAGATTGGATTCTTCATAATAATATAAATCATATAGTATATTTCGGCGAAGGAAAATATACTGAGTTTGCTTGTGGAGAGGATACTGAAGAAGACCTTTTTCCTAGTGATCCATTTAAACTTACTTGTAAAAACTGTATGAACTGGCTTAAAGATAAAGTTGTTACAGGTCCTGAAAATATGACTTTAACTCTTCCTAACTCATAATAAAAATGTATAAAACTTTTAACTAATATAATATATTTAGTAGATTAATAATTGAATAGCTTGCTGGTATCTTGCTAATGACCGCCAAACCAGTTAATTAAGTAGACTGTGAAAAGCCCCGGTTATAGCCAGCAAGCCTGCCCTTTGCCGAACACGGAGAACCTGAAACAAGGATAATCCAATATATAAAAGAAAGGTAGGCAGAGGGCAGAGCCAGCCACCCTAGAAATAGGGCAGGAGTCTTCATCTAACACTTAGACGCAAGAGATGGTCGTCAAGACTGGTTGGCAGTAAGTCCTGAGCCGGTGGTGGGGTAAATCCTCAAAGCTAGCAGGCTCAGAGAAGGTAGGTGAGGGTGCTATGTGAGGTGAAAAACCCTCTGATAGTTCATGAGTCCGCTCAGATAGTGAAACAGGAACTAGCCCTCACCTGCCAGTAAAATAAAGGAGGCCCATATGGGAATCTATTCTGGCAATCTGGGAGGTAATGAAGAAATGACTGAAGTAGAACTGAGAGAGAATATAGCCAAACAACTAGCCATCCAGACATTGGAGGGTGAGTCATTAGCTGGTCGTTATGTGTGGGCTTGGGTAATTAAGAATGATTTTGTGGATGAATACCTCCAAAAAACCGACCAAATCCTTGCCCTCATCAAAGAGGCTGGCTATCTATCACCAGATAAACATCTCAAGGCTGGCTATGTGAAGCTGGATGATGTTCTTGCTTTCATTCAGGGTTATATTGATTCACGAAAAGGGCAGAATAAGCCTCTGGCTGAATTGGTAGGACTATCAAGATTACGGAATGTCCTTAAAGCTAAATTCAGAAAGTAATACTTTATCCAAGAACAACTAAAAACTGTGCCATTATTTCTAATTTTCTTAATCATATTCGTGAATTGGATAAATAATTTTTAACTAATATAATATTATTATTAGAAAGAATTTAAAAAAGGAGGTAGAAAGCTAAAAATGAGAGTAGCCAGTGCAAAGACATATACCGCTGCTGTCAAGAAGGCAAAGCCATTCCGTGGCCAAGGCACCCCAGTCGAAATCAAGCAATTAGCCAACGGCACTTACGCAGTTTATAACACTTAACTAAGATAAATTGTAGTAGGTAATAACTTATATAGCTCTATTGATTCTTGTTCCACAGGATTAATAGAGCTATATTTTTAACTATTATAATATAAGTATGAAGAATGATGTTTTCTATCAAATAGATAATACAAAAACAGTACAAGAAACTCTATTAGAAATCTTTAGACAAGGATTTAGGGTAGAAGCCTCAACAATAGTTTTACTTGGAAATGATATTAAAAATATAATTGGCCCTGTGAAATTTTTATGTTTCACAGATCATGGCATTCAAGAATACAGCCAATCAAAAAAGTCAATGGGCATCAATTATATCTATCTTCAAATTGAAATTCCGGGGACACATTATAGAGATAAAGATCATATAAAGAGGACTTTACACACAGTAAAAAATGGTAATGTTAATGTCTCTAAGCTTAGAAGACAATATGAAAAATTAAAAATAATCTATGATAAGGCTAAAGAACAAGACGACACAAACAAACAAAATTTTAAAATAAAAGAAGATAAGTTAAATGAAATGAGGGTTAATTATAATATAAAATATGAAAATAAAGCATACATTAGTATGTCTTATAATACTTTTAATCTTAATTTAAATGACTTATCTGAAGCAGAAGTAAAAAATATTATGTCTTTTGTTCATAGTCTAAAAGCAAGGAGATTGCAAAAAGATGCTTAAAGAAAAAGCTATTGAGCTATTTAACATATCAAAAGAAAAAAAGATTTAAAGATTATATCTAATGAAAAAATTGAATCTTTAAGGCAGCAAGGAGATATTATTGTTCAAGACTACAGAATTAAACTTGATGCTATTGTTTTAAAAGAAGCAGAAGTATCAAATAAGCTCTCTTCTTTACTTCAACAACTAACTCCTCAAGAAATTGTTTTTGAAAATGAAGAAAAACATTATATAGCATATTATGATAGAAAGTTTATGGTAACTAGAGTAAAGCAAGTGATGACTGCAAAAGAAGCTGATATACATCTTTCAGTAAAAACAATGTTGGAAAGTAAATAATATGATATTAACTAAAGAATTAGCAAGATATATTTTATTATTACAAAGTATTGCTGCCCTTGAAAGAGGCTTAGATGAAGATGAGCTAAAAATAAAGAATAGTATTTTAAATAATTTTCCTAAAATAAAAGCGGAATTCTTTTTTAAAGAATTCCAAGATTGGCTATGGAAAACTAAAGTTTATGAAGATAAAATAGTAAAAGAAATAGACAAGCTACAAAATATGATATATAAAGCTAACTCAACTCTCAAGGATGATGAAATGTTTAATTTATAATCAGAGTATGCTGAAGTGTTATTGGATAAGTTAAACACTAGACGAGAATTAGTTTATGATAGATTATTAAAAAATAAAGAAAAATATGTAAAAGAATTTAAGGTTAAAAAATCAGTAGAAAAGATGCTAGAAAAATGATTACTAAAAAAGATAAAAATTTTTATTTAGCTGTATTTAAATTGCTTGATAATTCTATTAAATGTAGATGTGGTGGACCAACAGAAATAATTGATATTTTAGATTTAAAGGATAATCATCTTTTAATAAAAGTTAAACATACTCTGATAGGTGGAAATCCGATAGACGGAGTAACTGCTATACAAATATGGATTTATAGCATTAATGAAGCTAAATTCATTAATGATGGGCAATCAACAAAGAATGATACTACAGCAGATTTTATTAAATTTGGTTGGGATAGAAAAAAGTATGAATAGTATATATTGACCGGAAGGTTAAATTTATTGTAACACATATTTGCCGGAAGTTAAAATTATTAAAGTAAAGTATATTGTTTTATTTTATAATAGTAAAGAAAATTCTTGTTTACCAAGCAATTCTTCAGTCCAGTCATTTTCCGGTTCATTGTTATTCCAAGTAAAAATTTCTTTACCACATCTATCACAATAGTATTTATTATCATATAATTCTATTTTACTGTCATGACATTTTGACCTAGAAATTTCTCGGCTATAAGAAAGAATTTTAATTTTTGTTAAAGAATAATGCTCGAATGATTTTAAACATTTAATAACATATTTATATCCTGTTTCACCAGTTCTTTTTACTTCTCTATATTTT
>Ga0209518_1001688_pt1 | contig 22781 bp, 16 predicted proteins | sample RifGroB1_FD_183993 | JGI IMG/M metagenome (GOLD analysis project Ga0209518, IMG submission 183993) | Groundwater microbial communities from Rifle, Colorado, USA - Groundwater B1 (SPAdes) (version 2) | ecosystem: Environmental > Aquatic > Deep subsurface > Groundwater | place: Rifle, Colorado...
TGAGATTTTGATTTCTCTGGAAGCTTTGTATTTGCAGTGATAAACAATATCTGAAAAGTATTCCTTGAGTTCTTTGTCTGTGAAAGACTGGTTGTCGATTTGGAGAGAGTCAAAATCAATGTTTGACTTTATTTTTAAAGGCAAAACTTCTTTTAAAAAAGAAACGGCTTCGTCTTTTTGAGAAAAGTTTTCTTTAAAAAACTGGTCGTGGGGGGATAAAGTCTGTTCTTTTTTCTTCATTTTTAAAATTTAGCATGAACGGAAAGAAAAAGCAATGAGTTGTTTATTGAAAAACTTTTTTCCATCCCACAGAATGTGGTTTTTTTTATCCTTAAAGACTTGAGGATAATTGGGTTAGTTGGGTTTGGATTTGAAACCGCCGTCTCATCTTTTAAAATAAAGAGTCCAACTTGAGCTTTCATTATTTTCTTCGTTCAATCTCTAAAAGTATTTTTTTGATTTCCTGCCCCCCGCCTGAATAGTTTCCCAAGCTGCCGTTTTTCTGAATGACCCGGTGGCAGGGAAAAAGAAGGAGAAAAGGATTTTTTGCCATCACATTCCCGATAAAACGGGCATGAGAAGGGGTGAGACCTGCTATTTGAGTAAGTTCCTGATAAGAGACTGTCTTGCCGCATGGAACCGATTTGAGGGCATGAAGGACAGTGATTTCTTTTGGAGAAAGGGAAGAAAAATCCAGGTAATCATCTGGGAAATCAAAGGGAAGTGCCTTCAGGGCAAGGTTTAGGGATTGTTTGAGCGAGACAAGAGGTTCTATTGCCTCAAATTCGGAAAAATCTCCCCCATTTTTTTCCCATTCTATTTTTCTGATCAGATAAGGCGGAGAGTCAGTGAGTTGAACGCTCAGAGAAATATTTTTTGAAAAAACAGACTCAATCAGGAGGATTTTGTTTTTTTTCAGGTTCAAAGAAATGGCTGACTCCTTTGTAGTATGAATTTTTAGGGTATTTCCTTAAAAGAGACTGATAGCATTCTTTTGCTTTGTCTATTTTTCCGATCGCATAGTAGCAATAACCTAAATTGCTTAAAGCTTCCTTAAAATTTTCATTTTCTTTTAAAATTTCTTTGAAGAGACCGATTGATTTCAGGTATTTTTTTTCTTCCATCAAGATTCTTGCCATATAAAAAAGGACATTGGTATCTGCCAGTTTGTTTTTAATCAGGTGTTCAAAACAGTTTTTTGCTTTATCAAATTGTTTTTTCTTGAAATAAAACCTTCCAAGGTAAAAATTGACGGAATAATTGTCCTGATTATATTCAAATGCTTCTTTAAACTCTTGAACCCATTCAGGTTTTTTTCTCTGGATCATTTCAAGACCTTTTTGATAGTGCTCCTGAAATTTGGTGTAGTCGAGCCGGGTTTCAATGACAAGTAGGCTCATGTCGTCATTTAAAGGATGCTGATTTCTAAAGGTATGAACATCATTGATAATCATTTTTGCCATTTTATCTGAGGAAAGACAGGAAGAAAAAGCAACTGTCTCTTCAAGCCTTTTGGTTCCGTATTGTTCGCCGTTTGGATTTCTGGCCTCCACTATCCCGTCGGTATAAAGAATCAGTTTGTCTCCGGGTTTTAATATAATTTCCTTTTCCTGAAAAGTCTCCCAGGCGTCTTCAAAAGCTCCGATAAAAAGCCCCTGAGTCTTGAGATTTTCAAAAGAGTTTGTTTCATTGTGGTAATAAATCAGAGGAGGGTGACCGGCAGAAGCGTAGTGAATCTTTAAATCCTGATCGATGACCAGAAAAACAGCGGTCAGATAAAGCCCGGAATCACCCAGAAGCTTAAAAATGTCTTCATTGACTCTTTGAAGGATTTCACGGGGAGAGTCTGAAATACCTGCATGGTTGGAAAAACTCATTTTTGCCATGGCGGTAATAATGGCGGCAGGTATCCCATGCCCGGATACATCGGCAATGAGAAGGCCTTTTTTATTGCCGACAATATCAAAAAAATCAAGATAATCGCCTCCAATCGGATCCAGACTGTGATATTCATAGGCAAACTGAAGACCGTTCCAGGGGCTGATAGACTGCGGAAGAAAGCGGCTCTGAACTTTTTTTGCGGTCTCGAGCTGCCAGTAAGGTACAAGGTAATCTTCGTTCATGATAAAACCTTTTTAAGATTTTTTTTGTCTTCCATATTAAGGATTTTTTCTGTATCCAGAATATGGATGATTTTATTTTGATGTCCTCCTAAAAATTTAATAAAAGATGTGTCGATATCATGAATATATTCAGGCGGGGCATCTATTTTTTCTTCCGGAAAAGGAATGACTTCCTCAACTTCATCGCAGACAATTCCAAAAACATCTTCTTGATCTTCTATGATCAAAATGACACTGAATTTATTATATTGTTTTTCACTAAGCCCCATTTTTTTTTTCAATTCCAATACGGGGATCATCTCTCCCCTGAGGTTGATAATTCCCATAATATAATCCGGAAGGTTGGGCACAGGTTTGGGAGGCTTTTCTATAGGGTAGCCGGTGACTTCACGGATTTTGGAAATTTCAATTCCATAAAAAACATCTTCAATTTTAAAAGTAATCAGCTGTTCTTTTTTTCCTGTCGAATTAAAAATCATTTCAAGATTGAGTAAGTCTTCTTCTTCTGAAAACTTATTGAGAGTCCACCAATTCTTTTTCAATTACTTTGCTCCAGTCTTCTTGATTTAAAACAAGGAAATTTTTATTTATTTTATGAATAAGTACAAAGGGGTCTAATATAAAGATAATATCTCCGTTTCCGAGAATGGAACTTCCCAGAAAATCCTGATGATAGTGATCAATCGATTTCATTTTCTTGATCACAATCTGCTGTTCCCCGATAATTTTTTCACTCGCCAGAAGAAATCGTTTGTTGTCAATTTCCATCAAAATAAAATAGAGTTTTGAAAAATCTTTTGTCTGGTAGGACAGATGGGAAAAAAAAGAATCCAGAAAAAAAACAGGGTAAAAATGGTTTCTGATATTGATAATCGGTATTTTATTCTCTAAAAAAGTCATGCAGGGGTTTTTCAGCCGCAAAAGTTCCTTGATGTTGTATGAGGGAAGACAGAGGGTTTCATCGCCGATTTGAAAAAGAATAGCGTCAATAATGGAAAGAGTGAGAGGCAGTTTGATGATAAAAGAAGTGCCTTTGTTTTTCTCGGTTTGAATTTCAATCGAGCCCCGGAGGTTTTCAATATTTTTCCGCACCACATCCATCCCGACGCCTCTCCCTGAAAGTTCGGTCAGGTGTTCCTGAGTGGTAAATCCCGGGTAAAAAATAAAGTCCCATATTTCAGAGTCTTTGAGGCTGTCAATCTGTTTTTCAGAGACAAGTTTATTTTGAACCGCTTTTTTTAATATTTTTTCTTTATCCAGCCCTCTTCCGTCATCTGAAACCGTAATATAAATATTCCCCTGTTTGTAAGAGGCTTCAAGAGTGATCAAAGCGGTTTCGTTTTTACCGTTTCGGATTCTTTCAGCCGGAGTTTCTATTCCATGATCCAAAGCATTTCGGATAATATGCTTTAAAGGCTCCTGAATCTGCTCAATAATATTTTTATCCAGTTCGGTTTCTTCTCCGGCTATTTTTATTTCAGCTTTTTTATTGAGTTCTCCCGTAATATCCAGTACCATGGAATAAAACTGATTAAAAAGAGGCGCAATCGATAATAATCTCATATTCATCAGTTTATCCTGAAAAAGTTTGACAATCCTTTCAAAATTTTCAGTCTGGCTCTGTTTTTCAATATTTAAATGCTGTTTGATCTGTGAAAATTCAATCACCAGTTCTCCAAAAAGGTTCAGCATTTCATCCAATTTTGAGGCATTGACGCGAATATAGGTTTTTTCGAATTTCTGTTTTTCAATCGGGCGTTCTTTGATTTTTTTTGAAGAAGGTGAAAGAGGAATAATCTTGATTTGATTTTTCTTTTCATCAAGAAAATCAAATATTTTTTTAATTTTATCCGTTGAGAGGAGGGTTTCAATCTTAATATCCCAGATGAGATAGTAATAAAGCGGATTTAAATGGTCAAAATCAGGAAGAGCGTTTTTATTGATTTTAAAACTTAAAACTCTGGTTTCATGAGCCAGGCTTTCAATGAAAATCAGGGGGTCGCTGCCTGTAAAAAATATTTGAGGGTCAAACTGAATCAGGATTTGGTATTCTTTTAAAGATTGGGAATTGGACTGTCCTTCAGATGAAATCAGGTCTTCCTGATGAAATTGGGAAATGAATTTATGATTTTCAGCTATTTTTTCCTGCCAGTTAAGATCGCCTAAAAAATCCTTTTCATCAAACCCTAAAACAATTTTGGAAGTAAAAATTTGTATCAGATTGATATTTTTAAAAAGAAAGGAAAGAATGCTTTTTCCCGCTTTCATTTCCTTGTTTCTGATTTTACTTAAAAGATTTTCAACTTCATGAATATATTGTCCAAAATGAGGATATCCTAAAAGCTTTGCGCTTGATTTAAGGGAGTGAAAAACTCTGAAGACATTGTTTAAAGCTTCTTTGTCTTTACCAATGTGAATAATGGAGCTTTCTAAGGTATCGAGTGATTTTTCCAGTTCTTCGATAAATGAATTTAAAAGCAGATTTTTATTCATAGTTCCTTCAGGAATTTTTATTCATTTATTATCGGGTTGTCTTTGCGCTCTTTTAGGCTTCTTTTATTTTAGGCAGTTCGATAAAAAAAGTGGCGCCTTTATCCGGTTCTGATTCTAAGGTAATTTTTCCCTGATGTTTTTCAATGATTTTTTTGCTGATAGCAAGACCGATCCCGCTTCCTTCGTACTCGCTCCTCTGATGAAGCCTTTGAAAAAGAACAAAGATTTTTTCAAAGTATTCTTTTGAAATTCCGATTCCATGATCTTCAATAGAAATAATCCAGTGTTCCTGATTGCTTTGAACTGAGATTTTTAAAAAAGGTTTTTCTTCTTTTTTTCTAAATTTTAAAGCATTATGGATTAAATTCTGAAAAACCTGAACAAGCTGAATCTTATCGCCTAAAATCATCGGAAGAGATTCCAGGATTATTTCCGGCTCGTTGTCTTTGATGAGCACTTCTAAATTTTTTAAGGTAATTTTAACAATTTCATTGAGATCGACAGGAGTCAATTCTATTTTTTGATCAAGTTTTGAAAAGGCAAGCAGGGACTGCATCAAGCTATCCATTCTTTTTGCGCCTTCTACGGCGTAACCGATAAATTCAAGCCCGTTTTGATCAAAATGAGAGGCATATCTTTTTTCAATCAGTTTTAAATAACTGCTTACCATTCTTAAGGGCTCCCGTAAATCGTGGGAAGAAATATAGGCAAACTGCTTCAATTCCTGATTGGAGCGGATCAGCTCTTCCCTGAGTTTTTTCTGTTCGGTGATGTCTTGATGAATGGAAAGAATGATTTTTTTTCCAAAAAGTTCAAGGTAGCGTGTGCTGACGGCCACATCCCGGATATTGCCGTTTTTTGTTTTATGCCGGGTTTCAAAGGAACTGGACATGATTTCAGGAAGTTTCTTCTTGTTTTTTTCGATCTCATCTTTAGAAAACCGGATATCATAATCGCTTGCTGTTAAATGGTCAAATTCATCGGCTTCATATTCAAGCTGCCGGCAGGCCACACGGTTGAATTCAATGGGATGAAGGGTTTCAAAGTCTGCAAGGACAAGACCGTAAGGAAATTCGTTAAACAAGGTTTTGTAAAAAAGCTCAGCTGTTTTTAAATCTGCTTCCATTTTCTTTTTTTCAGATATATCGATTCCGATCAGTCTGAAACCGCAAACTTTTTCTTTGTCTGAAACAGGGGAAGCCGTTCCCAGCATGAAAATAATTTTCCCGTCTTTATTGACCGTCTTTAATTCTTCAAAAGGATGTTCACTGCTTTCCAGATGTTTTTGAAGAGAACGAAACGCTTTGTTTTTTTCCTTTTCATCGGGATAGATAGAAGAAATAAAAAGTTTTTTTTCTGAAATGTCTTTTTCCGTATAACCATAAGTTGAGAGAAAAAAAGGATTGGCATAAAGAACGGTTCCTTGTAAATCCGCTTCGCCGATAAACATGGGCGACAGCTCTGCAATTTCACGGAAACGCTTTTCACTTTGTAAAAGGAGTTCTAAAGCCTGTTTCTTTTCAGAAATATCTTTTGCAATTCCAATAGTACCGCTTTTATGCCCTTCAGAGTTCTGAATAAAATTAATTTTGATATCAATCCAGATTTTGGTTTTATCTTTTTTCAGAATCTGAAGTTCTTGCCGTATTTCTTTGCCTGAATAAATTTCATCATGAAGATGTTTCATCTGTAGAGTGTCTTCCGGCGGCCAGATTATGCTGATGTGTTTACCGATGATTTCAGAAGCAGTGTACCCGCTGAGTTTCTCAGCGCCTTCGTTCCAGTAGGTAATAAAAGAATTTAAATCAGTCACAACAATGAAATCCTGAACATTTTTAAGAATAACAGATTGAAAGATGAGTTTTTGCTCCATTATTTTTGTTTCAGTAATATCGCGCAGCGAAATAACGGCGTTCCAGTCTTTTGCATCTCTGGAAAGATGGCGTCCCCTGGCTTCCAGTATTTTTTCGGTTCCGTTTTTATGCCTGGCTTTAAATTCAGAATAAAGAATAATTTCCTCCTGATTTTCTTCAGTGTTGAGAAAGAAAATCCGGGTTTCCGGCTCTTCCAGAAAGAAAGATTTCAAATCTTTAATATATTTTCCAATAATTTCTTTTGGCTGGTATCCTAAAATACGGTAAACGGAAGAACTGATATAGGTAATTTTATTGTCTTTGTTATAAGTCAGAATAATATCGGAAATATTTTCGATCATTTTTTGAAAATTTTCTTCATTTTGAATCAATTGTTCGTGAGTTTTTTTTCTTTCCTGAATATCCGTCATAATACCGTGAATGTAAAATTGATGATTTTTCTGTTCTGAAAGATAAAGCTGTAGATGAACCCAGTGAGGGGAGTTTTCTTTGATTTCAATCCGGCATTCAAAAGAAACAGCCGATTGGAGGAAAAGAGTTTTCATCTGGATCATAAACAAATCTTTGTCATCTTGACAAATAGAATCAAGAAGAGGTCTTCCTGTGAGAGGATGGGAGTGGTCGCCGATCTTTTTTTCAAAGACAGGAGAAAGATATTCTATAACAAGGTTTTCATTTAAAATAAAAAGAATATCATTCATTGTTTCTACCAGTTCGCGGTATTTTTTTTCAGAAAGACGGATTTTTTCCTCTATTTTTTTATCTTCCGAGATGTCTCGAATCATTGCAATCGCTTCTTCGCGGCTGTAAGGTGAAATTCTTGCCTCAAAAAAATGGATTTCTTTACTTTCTTCAAAAAAAAGAGAATATTCAAAACTCGAAATTGATTTTGTTTCAAAAGCTTTTTCAATATGAAACATGGCTTCATCGGCTGTTTTTTGAGGTAATATTTCGATTAATTTTTTTTTGATAAAGTATTCAGGGATAGTGTAAAGCTCTCTTCTTGATTGAGTTTTAAAGTCAATAATGCTGCCGTCTTTTTTCAAAAGGAAAATCATATCCGGTATAGCGTTTAAAATAGCTTCATTTTGATTTTGAAAGTTGAAAAGATTTTTCTCCAGTTTTATTTTCTCTGTATGATCTTTTATCAGCACGCCAAAGTAAAGAGGTTGCGGACTATAAAGAAGAACGGATAAATCTTTATTCCTGTAGGGATAAATAAATTCAAGAGATGCGCCTTTCATTGAACAGTCAGAAAAAAGTTCCAGTATGTTTAAAAATTCACTTTCTTTTTCTATCAAAACGCTGCCTTTTTTCAAAACAAGCTGATTGTTGGGAATCTCCAATATTTCACAGCTTTTAGCATTGGCGTCAATAAAATAAAAATCAACGGGAATTTTTGAACTATCCAATAGGATTTTACCCAGAAGAAATCCGTCTTTTAAATTCTGAAAAAGGTTTAAATAGTGGGATTCACTTTGAGTGAAAGCCTTTTCAATTTCCTTTTTTTCTGTAATGTCTTCAAAAAGAAGAATTTCTGTCAAAAGAGTCTGCCGTTTTTGAATTTGAATGCTGTTGACCAGATAGGAATGTCGGTTTTTAAGCTCATCGTAAAAAACAATGTCAAAGTTTTTAAGATGGTTTTTCTGATATTCGGGAATAAGATCATAGATGGAAAAAAAACGGTCAATGGGGATTCTCTGCTGAAACAGTAATCTCATTTTATGGTTCATGTCCAGAATGATCCCTTCTTCATTCAGAAGAATGACACCGGTTTTCAGATTATCAAAAATTTCATTCAGATAATCGGATTTATCCGGGTTTAAAAACCGGTATTTTTTTTCTATCTGAAAAAGATAAAGAATGAGAAAAGTGAGCAGAAGAGGTCCAAACTGAGGAATATGGGAAGATGTGAGGTAAGAAAAAATAAAATCAATAAAAGAACCTGAAAGATAAATCAAAAAAAGAACAAAAAATACAGAAAAAGTGATTTTTTTTATTAAACGATCCTTGATGGAATCTTTTATAAATATAATGACAGCATAAGAAAAGGGAAGCAAGAGATTAACAAGGGAAATAAAGGGAGTCAGGGTTCCCGGGGCAAAAACAGGACCGTAAGGAGTTTGCTGAAATGCGTGGAAAACAAAATCGGTAAAACAGGCAATGAAAAATGAAATAAGGGAAAGTGTAAATACAATCCGGATGAAAAGAGTAATTTTTTTTCTGATAAATGAAAAAAAAAATAAAAGAAAAAAAAATGGAGTAAAAAGCCAGAAAAAGCTGGCAAATCTAAACAGAAAAGAAATCCATGCCAGAGGGAAGGGAAGGTATATAAGAAAAATTATAAAAAACCATATTCCCGCACAGCCGGAAAACCATAGAAATTTTTGATCTGTTTCCGTTTTGTTTTTTCTTGAAAAAACATTGATCCAGACAAAAAATAGAGTCAAAAAAGAAAAAAGAGGCAGAAATAAATAAAAACTCATTTTTTAAATCCAATTGATTTGAATTATAGGCGAGTTCTAAAAATTAATTTTCCCGTCATTTCGAACAAAGTGAGAAATCTTAAAGCATTGGTATTGAAAAGATTTCTCTTCGCTTTGCTCATCGAAATGACGATTTTCTCTATTTTTAGAACTCCCCTATAGTCACATATATTAAAATATAATATAGAATATTTCACGATAAACGAGAAATTTGAATGCTGAAGAAAGAAAAGTAACAGTTTGTCTTTCTTCCGGTGTTTTATTAATCAAAGTATGACAAAAGGAGTATTGTAATGAAAAAAATAGGCGTGTTGACAGCGGTTTTGTTTTTAATGATATCAGCTTGGGTATCTGGAGATGAGATTGAATTAAAAAACGGATCGACCCTTAAAGGGAAAATTACTTTCATCAGCAGTGAGAAAGATTCGCTGGTCATTGAATCAGGAGCTACAGGAGCGATCAGCATTAAAATGGAAGATATCGAGTCCATCGAGTTTGACGATGAGAAAAAAGGAGTGGAAAGCTGGTATCTGGAAATTTCAGCGGGGGCGCCTTATCTTGATTATGCGAAAGATTTAAAAAAAGCGGATGAGATGAAATTTATGTCTTTCTCAAGCGCGTTTTACGCCTATAAGACAATCGGAGAGAATATGCTTTTAGGAGGAGGTTTTTATTCCGTTTTCACGCCGGTCAAAGGCAGGAATCTGACGGGATATGCTACTGAGCAAAACGAGGATACGGCTATTCAATACGGCGGTGTTGAAATTGTTTTTAAATACTTTTTCAATAAAATCACAAGCGGAGCCTTTGTCAATGCAGCCTTTGGAAGTTCCAGGGTGATGATACTGAAAGGAGATCTTTTTGATTATAAAAGACAAAACAAAGACGGTAGTCTTTCCAGCAGCCAGAACAATGATCATGACAATTTTTTGCAAAGCAAAATAGGGCTTTCGGGAAAACTGGGACTGGGTTATGCAATTGAAAACAACCCTGATGAATCGGCTTTTTTAATCGGGGCGGATGGTCTTTTCTTTTACAATAAACTGGACAGCCAGAAATGGATCTCCTACGGAGGAAATGTTTATTTCAGCATCCTCTGGTAAGGTAAAACCCCTCGTGAAATCCGGGGGGCATTCTTTTTATGAATATTTTCAGTATATACTTAACAAAATATAAATTGTCCGTTTTTATATTTACTTTGTCATTCCTGCGAAGGCAGTAATCTATTGACAATAAGTGTTTTAAGTAATATATTCGGTATTTTGCAAGCAAAAGCCGGAATGACAGGCGGTCATTTTATAATTAATTTTACTATAAATAGTGAAAAAAGGAATCTATCATGAAATATATTATGAGTTTATTATTTGTTGTTTTTATATTTCCGTTCATCATTTTTGCAGACAAGAAACAATCGAAAAAAAGACCTGATACGATTTTTACAATGACTTTTGATTACGAGCCTATTCCGGATTTTGCAATACTAAACACTAGTTTTTTCGCAAAATTCAAAGTCTTTGAAGAAGATGATTTAAAACTTTTTTTTATCAATCGGATTGAATATCAGGAAACTGAAGGTGATTTAAACTATTTCCCGTCAAAAATTTATTCTTTTATGAGTTCTATCCGTGTTGAAAGCCCAATGATTTTTGCTGAAATCGGTTCTGCCGAACGAACCGACGCTCCCTTTAAAAACTCAAATGATTTTAAACTTTTTACTTATACTTATTATAATTTTTTCCCGAGTCAAACCGGCGGTTTTTTTTTAGGATTGATCTATTTTCCTCTTGAAAAAGTCTTTCCTGACTGGATGTGGTTTGAAAAAGTCCCTTTCCCTTTTTTCATGTACCAGTATCACGACTCTGATTTAGTCCTCAATTTTGGGCTTCCTTTGATGGTTCGATGGAAAATAACTGAAAAACTTCTCTATCAGGTTTTTTATATTCCAGTATACAATATTCGAACCTCTTTAGAATACAACTTGACAAAGCTTATTATGACAGGGTTAGAGTTTGTATGGAGTCAGAAAAGCGTTAATCTTTCAGAAAGGATTTTGCCAAATGAAAAAGTTTATTTTAATTCAAAAAACATTGGTCTCAAAATCAGGCTTTTTTATCTTTTAGAATTAAAAGCAGGTTATTCGTTTAACAACAGTTTCTATAAAGGAGAAGGGGCATCTGATTATATTGAACAAAGAAAATTAAAAAATTCTTTTTATTTTAAAGCTTCTCTTTCTTACACTTTTTAAAAAAATGAAACACTCCATTCCCGTCCCTTGAGGTTCTGATCGGGGCATCATTTGATCTCATCATATTCAGGCTGTCGATTATTGAAACTATTTCTATCAATTATCTTCTTATCATTGATATTTGCTAAGTTGATCAGAAAGTGTCATTGTCTTTTCTGATGCAATCTTTCATAGCTTTGGTCATTTAATCGGAGCCGTACGGTCACTGAGCACAGCCGAAGTGACACCTCGACTCCGCTCGGTGTCCGAGTTGATTTAAATAATAATCAACAGCCTGATTAGTTCTTGTAGCAGATCGAGATATGAAAGCTCTTCTTTATATGCTCAATTGGCTCAAACAGCAAGTTATAAAAAATGTCATGATCCTGCATTTAACAAGTTTATAGGGTTAATACAAAAATGGTTTTCTAATTCAAGTTTAAAATCTGAATGAATTATATTTGTCAAAACTCCTTTCTTGTTTTAAATTTAAATCGGACTTCTTGATGTTTTTTTTAAAAAAAGGGAAAAAAATTGCATTCTGTTATTGCTTCTGTTTTCAAAACTCTGGAAAAAACAAATCTTACAGGAAAAAAATCCCTTTCTCATGTTCCAGATGGATTAAAACCTTTTCTTCTTTCTTATCTTCTTGAAAAACAAAATCAATCTATTCTTTATCTGACCGATAGCAATCAAAAGGCGGAAGAAACGGCTGAGTATTTAAAAGACCTGAAAATAGAGGCTGAAGCGATTCCTTTTTATGATATCCTGCCCTATGAGAGCGAAAAAGTAACCCCTATTCTTCTTTTTAAAAGAATCAAAGCTTTTTATTCGATTCTCTCAAAAGAAAAAAAAGTTTATACTGTCCCTTTAAAATCATTTCTTTTTCCCCAGGTTTCCGCTTCTTATTTTAATCAAAAAGGAAGTTTTTTGATCCGGCAGGGAAAAACAATGAAACGAAACGAGTTTATCCAGTTTCTTACTTTCTCGGGATACACCCGAATGCCTCATGTAGAACGGATCGGCGATTTTTCGGTGAGGGGAGAGGTGATTGATTTTTATTGTTTTTACTATGACCATCCGGTACGGATCGATTTTTTTGATGAAGAGGTTGAAAAAATTAAATTTTTTAATCTTTCTTCTCAGACTGCTTTAAAAGGCAGCGAAAAAGATGAAATCAAAGTCTATGCCCATCTTGATTTTCAGGTTCCGGAAGAAAAAATTGAAACTCTTCTTTCTTCATTGGCCTCTACTTTCACGCCTGCAAGCATCCGGGAGTTTCGGCTTTATCTCAAAGAAAATCCAAACGATATCCATCTGATACCGTTTTTTTATAAAAAGACTCTTTTAGAGTTTTTTGAGTCGAGTGAAAATCCTGTTTTTACTGTTTCGGAAGATTTTTCAATCCTTGACTCATCTTACAAAAATCTGATGAGAGAACTGAAAGAAATGTATTTCGGAAGTTTTAATATCAGTAAAATGAAAGCAGACCCGAAAGATTATTTTAAAGAATGGGATTCTTTTAAACCTGAGATAGATTTGCAGTTTAAAATTATGACAGAAGGGGAGAGCCTGTCTTTACTGGAATATTTTACCCCGACGCCCTATTATCAGGGAAAGCTTGAACTTTTTAAAAGCCACCTCAAAGAATGGCGGCAGCATGAAATTATCATCGGGTGTTCCTATGAAGGGCAGATGGAACGGGTGAAAGATATTTTTCCGGAACTGAAAGCAGTGTTGTCGGGAAGCCTGGAGCAGGGATTTATCAACCATCCGGAAAAAAAAGTGTTTGTTCTGGAGCAGGAAATTTTTGGAAAAAAATACCTGACCAACCGGAAAAAGAACATTTTGCTGGCTTCCAGCCCGATTGACAGTTTTTCAGACATGGAGAGGGGAGACTTTGTGATTCATATCAATCATGGAGTGGGGCGGTATGAAGGAATTGAAAAAGTAGCCGTACTTGGAAAGAATAAAGACTATATTAAAATTGCCTATGCTGAGGAATCCAATCTCTATGTGCCGATAGAACAGGTTTTTTTGATTCATAAATATATCGGAAGTTCAGAAAATCCTCCCAGACTCGACCGGATCGGCGGCAAAGCGTGGGAGAGCCGGAAAGAAAAAGTACGCCGCAGAATGGAAGAAATGGCGGAAGAACTGGCTATGCTTTACGGAAAAAGGCTTGAACTGAAAGGCTATAAATACGAGGCGGATTCGAAATGGCAGCATGAATTCGAGGCGGGTTTTCCTTATGAAGAAACCGAGGATCAATTAAAAGCAATCGAAGATATTAAAAAAGATATGGAATCGGACAAACCAATGGATCGGCTGGTCTGCGGAGATGTGGGGTACGGTAAGACTGAAATCGCGATGCGGGCATGTTTTAAAGCGGTTTCAAACGGAAAGCAGGTTGCGGTTCTGGTGCCGACCACTCTTTTAGCGGAGCAGCATTACCAGAGCTTTTTAGAACGGTTTGATAATTTTTCTGTCAATATCAAAATGCTTTCCCGGCTGGTGCCCCAGGGTGAAACGGTCAAAACTCTGAAAGGGCTGAAAGAGGGGATGATTGATATTGTAATCGGAACCCATAAAATACTAGGTGATCAAGTTGTTTTTAAAGACCTTGGTTTATTGGTCATTGATGAAGAACAACGGTTTGGAGTCAAGCATAAGGAAAAAATTAAAAAATTTAAGGCAAGTATTGATGTATTGACTCTTTCTGCAACGCCGATACCCAGAACGCTTTATATGGGACTTTCAGAACTCCGTGATATGAGCCTGATTACCACTCCTCCTGTGTCGAGAATGCCGATTAAAACCTTTGTCATGCCTTTTAACGACAATCTTCTGATTCAGTCCGTCAGACGCGAATTAGAGCGGAAGGGGCAGATTTTTATGATCCATAACCGGGTGAAAACCATTCATCAGTTTGCCGGTTTTATACAAGGGCTTGTGCCTGAGGCGAAAATAGTGGTCGGGCACGGGCAGCTGGAACCCCATGAAATAGAGGATATCTTTTTAAATTTTATTCATGGGGAAAACGATATTCTGATCGCCACCACGATTATTGAAAATGGAATCGATATTCCGAATGCCAATACCATTATCATTGACAGACCCGAACTCCTTGGTCTTTCTGAGCTTTATCAGCTGCGCGGACGCGTCGGGCGGGGGGATAAACAGGGGTATGCCTATTTGTTTTATGATCCGGTCAACGGACTTTCACCCGATGTTCAAAGAAGACTGGAAGTCATTGAAGAAAATACGGAATTAGGAAGCGGTTTCAAGATTGCCATGAAAGACCTTGAAATCCGGGGAGCTGGAAATCTTCTGGGACGGGAGCAAAACGGATTTATTGCCGATGTGGGGATAGAGCTTTTTGCGAAGCTGATGAGAAAAGCGGTTCAGGAAGTGAAAGGGCAGATTCAGGAAGAAGAGATAGAGCCTTTGATAGACCTCTGTTTTAATGGATATATTCCTGACAGCTATATTTTTGAGGAAAAAGAACGGTTTTCTATCTATAAAATTATAATGAGGGCAAACGAACTGGAGGAAGTGGACAATCTTACCAAACAGATTGAAGACAGGTATGGGCGGATTCCGGAAATTGTTTCTCAATTGCTGTTTGTCAGTAAAATCAAGGTGGTTTGTAAACAAATCAGGCTTCGTGAACTGAAAGAAAGAACAAAAGACTATCAGCTTTCTTTTATTAAAAATGACCATATTAAAATGGAAAAAATAGCGGGGTTGCTCCAGAAGAAAACAGCCAGAATCGACGGGGAGAATCTTTTGATTCAAAAAGAGTTTTTTCAAAATGAAAATTCCCTTGAAAGTATTTTAAAATTTTTATCGGAATTAAAAAAATGAGTTGTTTGGTTTTTATGAATGATAGAATTAAATTTATTGAACTATGGAAGAGGAAAATGGAAACGAAATTAGAAACCGACCAGTGTGAGCCTCCGGACGGGGCATTTCTTGTTTTAATGTTTTTTTATTCTGTTTTTTATAATCCTGTCTGGATTATTAATAAAATCATATCACTACTTCATTTTAATTTTAAAATACAACGAGGGAACATCTAATGGGTATCTTTATTGTTGTCAACAATCCGAAAAACTGGTCTTTTAATATCCCTGGAGTCAATGTTATTTCAGCAAAAAATTATCTGATTGATCAAAGCTATTCTCAGATAAAAGGGGCTAAAATCTTTAACCTCTCCCGTTCTTATTCCTATCAGAGCATTGGTTATTATGTGTCTCTTCTGGCGATTGCCCGAGGGCATAAGGTTATGCCGGATGTTCCAACCATTCAGGATATGAAATCTCAGGCAGTGGTTAGAATTATCGGTGAAGACCTTGAAAAACTGGTTGAGGAAAATCTGAAAGACCTCTCAGGAGAAAAATTCAGTCTGAATATTTATTTTGGGAAATCAGTGGATAAAAAATATGAAAAACTTTCTCTTCAGCTTTTTAATATGTTTCCAGCGCCTCTTTTGAAGGCTTCTTTTGCGAAAAACAGCGGTAAATGGGCATTTCAAAATATCAGCCCGATGCCTTCCAATGAAATTGTTCCTGAAGAAAAACTCTTTGTGGAAGAATCAGCGAAAAAATATTTTTCAGGAAGAAAGTTTTCAGTTCCAAAAAGAAATGTGGCTCCCTATGATATGGCAATCCTTATTAACCCAGATGAAAAAGACGCGGCGCCTTCCGATGAAAAAGCTTTGGCAAAGTTTGAAAAAGCGGCCGAGAAACTGGGGTTTAATGTTGAGTTTATCACCAAAGACGATTACAATAAAATAGCAGAGTTTGACGCTCTTTTTATCCGTGAAACCACCAAGGTCAACCACCACACTTTCCGTTTTTCGCAGAGAGCTGCGGCAGAGGGGCTGGTTGTGATTGATGATCCGATCTCTATTTTAAGGTGTTCAAACAAGGTTTATCTGGCGGAGCTTTTAAAAATGCAGGAAATCCCTGCGCCGAAAACCATTATCCTGCATCAGGACAATGTAAACTCTGTGATTGACGAGCTTGGGTTCCCCTGTATTTTAAAGCAGCCGGACAGCTCATTTTCACTAGGGGTTGTGAAAGTCAATACTAAAAAAGAGTTTCTGGAAAAAATGGAACAGTTGATTAATACTTCGGATCTGATTGTGGCTCAGGAATTTCTGCCCACCGAGTTTGACTGGCGGGTGGGGATTTTGGACAAGGAACCTCTTTATGTCTGCAAATACTTTATGGCTCGGAAACACTGGCAGATCATGAACTGGAAGGAAGACGGGAACAACCGTTACGGAAAATATGAGGTGATGGTGCCTGAGATGGCGCCCCGGCAGGTGATCCGTACAGCCTTGAAAGCGGCAAACCTGATCGGCGACGGGCTTTACGGCGTGGATCTGAAACAGATTGGGAAAAAATGCTATATTATTGAAATTAACGATAATCCAAGTATTGATGCGGGAGTGGAAGACAAAATCCTCAAAGATAAGCTTTATAAAACCATAATGGAGTCTTTTCTGCGAAGAGTGAGGGAAAAGAAAGAGGGAAGCCACTGATAAAAAAGTCAAAAAATTAATCATCCTATCCGCTTTTGATCCGAAATTTAAGGGTATGAAAACAAAAATTCTTTTTTTCGCATTATTTTTATTGTCTGTTTATATTTACCCTCAAAATACATGGGTTTACCGTGAGTCTGATAAAATCCTCCTTTATGGGGGTCAGCCTTTTCCCTTTTATTCTTTTGTTTTGAATTCTCTGGGCTATTTCGGATTTGCGAAGAAAACGGAGAATATTTTTCAAACCCAAGGGTGGATCAAGCAGGAAGAGTCTTCTTTTCCGATACAGGAAGGAAGCGCTCTTTCTCCCGAAGAAATGAAAAGAGGGTGGGTGTTTAGCGAGAAACGGCCGTCCAACCTGAGCGCTGAGTGGATTTTTTTTCCTGAAAAAAAACTCTGGGCAGTTCCTGAATCTTTTTTTAAACTTTTCCGTCTCTGGGATGAGTATTTTGAAAATATTCAACTTATTGACAATTCAATCTATTCTCTGATAGAGCCTTTTCAATTTTATAGGATTGAAACGCTTTTTTTAAACAAAAAAATCAAAAAAGTGGAAATCAGGGTGCCGGATAATTTTGTTCTAACCTATGAAAAAAATATAAAAAAAGACGGAGTGAGAAAATTTTTTATTCTCTATTGTTTTGAAATTCCTATCTCTAAAAAAAATAAAACGGACTGGATTCAACTGGACTATTTTTACACAGACGGAAATATATCCCGAAAAACTTATAAGATAATATATCAAAAAAACACAGCTCTCTCATTTTCGTAATTTTTCACTGAATTTTATTGACACATGCTTTGTTTTGAGAAAATAAAATGACACAGTTTTTTTACTCTTTCTTTCCTGTTTTATATCAATCGTATTATTCTTGTGGATAAACCAATAACAATACCCTATCTCTCAGAATTTTTTTTACTTACTATTTATTTTAAACAACATAAGTGTTTATTGAAAGTAATTTTTGTTTTCGAGTCCCAAAAAAGAAAATAATTTTTAACCAATTTTATAATTGGCACATTAAATGCATAATGTTATTAACCGAATAAAAAAACCTTAGGGGGATAAAATGGATATGAATGCAAAACTTCAAGACTTATTAAAAGGATCAAGAGAAAGCTACTTAGAAAGCATCAAAGCTCTTTCTAAACTTCAAGAAGAGACTGAAAAAATTCTGGCTGCTCTTTCTGAAAAAGGAGCTAGCTTCAGAGACGAAAGTATGAAAATCATCCAAACTTGGATTGATTCTTCTAACAAAATCAGAGACGATTTTCAAAAAATGGTTGAAGACAATATGAAAAAAGGCGGAGAACTTCTTCCTAATTTCGTAATGGAAAACTTCCCATACAAAACACAATTTGAAGATATGTACAAAAAAATCGAAGAGAATGTTCAAAAATTCTTTCAAGTATTCACAATTAAATAATAAAAGCCCGCTTTTGCGGGTTTTTTTTCCTTATTTTGTCTTATAGTAAATCACGCCTCTATTGTAAATCGCTTCTGAATAATTGGGATTAATGACTAAAGCCTGATTAAAATCAGAAAGCGCTTCATTGTATTTTCCCAGTTTATCATAAGCCATGCCTCTCTGATTGTAAGCTTCCGCATAAACCGGATTCAGTTTAATGGCAGTGGTCAGTTCTGATACAGCTTCCTGATATTGGTTTCTTTCGTAAAGAATGAGTCCGATATGATAATGTGCATTGGCGTAGGGTACACCTGTCTCCACTGATTTTTTAAAAAATTCGAATGATTTTTCTTTTTCTTTTTTTGAGTAATAAATAATTCCGATTTCAGTGTAAGCTTCAGGAAAGTCTTTTTTATATTCAATTGTTTTTAAAAAATCATTCATGGCTTCTGTTTTGCGGTTCATACTTTTATAGACGAGACCTCTTCTGTAATAAGCCTCATAGTAATCTTTTTTCATTTCGATCGCTTTTGTAAAGTACTCAAGAGCGTCTGTATATTTGTCTTTTTTATCAAAATACACCATTCCGAGCCAGAAAAAAGCTTCCGGATAACTTGGTTTTAATTTAAGAGCTTCCTTAATGTCTCCTAAAGCAGCCTGATCGTCTTTCATTTTCTGGTAGGCAATCCCCCGTTCTAAATAGGCTTCCGCAAAATCAGGGATTAGCTCAATCGCTTTTTTAAGCGCTTGAACAGCCTGATCATGATCATTTTTTTTCCTAAAAGCAATCCCAAGATAATAAAAAGCTTTTGCATTTTTCTGGTCTTCTTCTGTCGCTTTTTTAAAATAAAGAATCGCTTCATCGAAGAAATTTTCTTTTTCTTTATCCTGACCTTTTACAATATATTCTTCAGATTGAGAGAGGTGTTTTTTTTCTGTCTTGTTTTCTTCTGTATTGTTTTTACCAGATTCTTCTTTGTTTTCACCTTGAACAGTTTCTTTTTTCTCCTGAGAGTTTGACGATTCATCTTTCACGATTTTATTTTCAGAGCAGGAAAACGAAAAACAGAAAACTATGATCAAGAGTAAAAAAAGTTTTAATTGAGTTTTATCAAGCTTCATTTTCTTCACCTCTTTTACCTCGCGTTTTAAAATATCATTGTTTTTAATAATCGATACTTTGAGAAGAAAAAATGAATTTTATATTATTTTTTGATCACTTGAATCTGAATTTCAGAAAGAATCTTTTCTTTTTTCCTGACAAAAGCAAGGCTTTTGATATATACTTTCATGGGCATGCCGATCGGTTGATAACCATGCGCCTGAATCCAGGCAAGGAGTTGTTGATAAACAGGAAGGGATGAAAAATGATCTCCTTTATGAACCGCTGAAGCATAAAACCCTTCCGGAATTTCTTTTACCGGAGTTTTGGAAGCTTCTTCCGGGCGGGAAATAAAGGTTCCGATTTCCATTTCTGTGTCATCCGGTTTTTCATAAGATTCATGAAAAATGATAAAATACGCCCCCTCGATTTTATTGTCAATCATTTTTTGAACCTGAGTGACTTTTAAAATGATTTCGCGGTCATTGAAGCCCATGCGGGATTTTATAGAAAGCGCCTTTCTTCTTGGATAGTATTTGAGCTGGAAACGGGTGTTAAAATTTAAATTTTCTTCTGCCAGAAAGATTTCCTGAAAAAGATTTTTTCTAGAAAAAAGCCTTTGTCTGCTTTGAGACAGTTTAGCAATTTCATTTTCAATCTCGTTGAGTTTGTTCTGATAAAGCTCCTGAATATTTTCAAAATTTTCTCTTTTGAGGGCTTCTTCGATTTCTTTTAATGAAAAATCAAACGATTTTAAATCCTGAATCAGGGAAATTAAAAAAATCTGGCGCTGGGAGTAATATCGGTACCCTGAATCATGGTCGATCCAGGCCGGTTTCACGAGTCCTAATTCATCATAGTATCTTAAAGTCCTTTGAGAAACCCGGCATATCTCTGAAATTTCCCCGATAGTAAACAAATCTTTTTTAGTCATTGCATTGACCTTGAAATTGTATTTAAAACAAATTTAGCTTTTTATCAAGATAAAAAGAAAAAAAATAAATATTGTTTTTTTTTTGATAAATTTTATATTTATACGGAAATGAATTTAAATTGCAAAAAAAACGACTCCTTTCTGTCATTCCCGCGAAGGCGGGAATCTATTGACAATAAGTGTTTTAAATTAAGATTCCGGTCTTTTGCAAGCAAAAACCAGAATGACAATTTTGTATTTTATATTCAGTTGTGTATATTTAGGAGTCATGTTGGTGGAAAAAATAGAAGAGATAAAAAAAGTATTAAAACAATATCAAAAACCGATAAAATATTCTGCTGTTATTGAATTTCTTGAGGAATCTGGTATTGATTCAGAAGAAGAATTGGAGCAAATTTTTGATTTTTTACAAAAAGCTGATTTTGTCATGACTGATAAAATGATTGTTCCTAAGAACTGGTTTTTAAAAGATATTGATATTCGAATCAAGCTGACCCCTCTAGAAGTAAATGAAAAAACACTTATTTTAGGGCATCGTATTCTTTCTTTTGTGAAGTATAGTTTTGACAAAATGCCTGTTTTACTGGATTTAAATAATAAAGCTTTGAAAATAAATAAAATAACTAAATCGTATGATGAAGTGGAGATTTTTTTTTCCTTATTTATGCCGATAGAAGTTCCATGTGAGTATCAGGATGAATTAATCCTACTGAAAGGTTATGATTTATCATCTATTTTAAATGAAGATGAGTCTGATGGGTATATTGTATTAAAACCCATTGATTTAGAAAAAATGATTTTTCAAATCTGTTATGAACCGCATAAAAAAATAGTAGAAAAATCTTTGGTAATGAAAAAAAACGATGATTTATTTTTTAAATATCTTTTTCAATTTTTAGAAGAAAATATAGATAGTCTTTCTGAAGTATCTCTTGATAATCAGATGCTTTCAGCTTATTATAAAACTCATCAATCTATAAAAAAACAAAAAAGAGAGATACTATTCAGTCCACTCGGACCTGCTTTAGAAAACTATAAAGCTGTAATCCACCGATTTCCAGGTTCCATGCTGATCGTTCCATTCGATCGATTGGAAGAGATTCAGGAAAATATTATTGAGTCCTATCAATTAAAATCAGATAGTAAAGAGCTTGATTTAAATCAATTAGAGGATTATTTAGAGTATTTGGATCTGAATATTTCTGTTCATGAAATTCGGGCTCGGATGATCGAGCAGATACAGAAAAATATATATAATTCAAAATCTTTTATAAAAGTATTGATAGAAGGAAGAAATCATGTTTTTGAAACCAAAAAAGAAGAAAAAGATTTAATCAAACTGATCGAAAAAGAACATCAATTATTAATTCATTCTGAAATTATAAAAAATACTAACATGGTTGTTCTTTATCAACGGAAAATAATATTAGATATTCTTTTTAATATTAGAGAATTTATCAGGAAAATTGATAAAATGAAAGTAGATGTTGTCGAATTTCACAAAAATCCAGCTGTAATGGAATTGGTTCAATTAAACGGAATGCTCGACGGTTATTTGGAGATTCTTGAAAATCCAAATAAAAAAGATATGCTTGAATTTAAAAAAAATCAAAAAAAAATTGAAGAGATTCATCTTTCTATTCCAAAAGTTATTCAACAATTGCTCGAAGATTTTAATCAGTAATAGACAAAAGCGGGAATCAATCCCGCCTGGTTCTATTTTGCTATGGTCCGGTTTCCGTAAAGCACGCCCCCTGTGATTTCAAGGGTAGTAGCGTCTAAAGCGTCGTTTTCAGCAGCGACTTTCATGAGTCCCGTGATTTCTTCGGGTTCAATGAGTCTTTGAATATGCACATCTTTTAAAATTGTATCCAGAGCTTTCTGATTCATGTTTTTGAGAATCGGAGTGGCCACATATCCCGGAGCAATCCCGACAATGCGGATATGGTGAATCCCCTTCATATGAAACTCGCCTGAGAGGATTTTCGGCCAGAGGGCAACGGATGCCTTGGTAGAGGAATAGTTTAACTGCCCCACCTGGCCTGTCTTGTTGATGGAAGAGACAATGAGGAGGAGTCCTTCCCATTTGTTGTTGACCATACGGACAGCGCCCTCCCGGAGAGTCAGAAAACAGCCTGTCAGATTGACATCCAGTACAGACTGAAACTGTGATAGGCTCATGATTTTTTTGACCTTGCCCTCTTCATCGGTTTGAATCATCAATCCGTCGCGGATAATCCCCGCATTGGCAATCACAATGTTTAATGCCCCGTAGGTTTTTACGGCAAAGTCCATGAGGCTTACAACTTCTTCTTCTTTTGTAATGTTGCAGATATGATAAGCGGCTTCAAATCCTTCTTCCCTGATTTCTCCCACTACGCGAAGGAGTTCTTTTTCATTGATATTCTAAAAATTTTATAGACTGTCCGGTTGAAAAACAATAAATTTAAATCATGGGAAATTTTACACTTAGCAAAGCAGAAATTGAATTTTTAGAACAAATACATAAGCAGACACAGAATAAAAAATCTGCTGACCGTATAAAAATTATTATTGCATTGGGAAAAGGATATAGCTACGCTCAA
>Ga0209518_1001690_pt1 | contig 22769 bp, 29 predicted proteins | sample RifGroB1_FD_183993 | JGI IMG/M metagenome (GOLD analysis project Ga0209518, IMG submission 183993) | Groundwater microbial communities from Rifle, Colorado, USA - Groundwater B1 (SPAdes) (version 2) | ecosystem: Environmental > Aquatic > Deep subsurface > Groundwater | place: Rifle, Colorado...
AACTGCGGGGTCGCCCATTTTCACTTCCACGCCACCCGTTGCCGACTTTTGTATTTTATAGGGCAGCCATTTTAAATCGCGAGAAACTTCCGGATCTTCCCACCGGCGACCGATTAATCTTTTAATGGAAAATAAAGTGTTTTCCGGATTTACCACCGCCTGGCGTTTCGCCAAAAGACCGGCTAAGCGTTCGCCGCTTTTCGAAAGCGCAACCATGGAAGGCGTAGTCCGGTTGCCTTCTTTATTTTCAATTATTTTTGGTTCGCCCGCCTCGACAATCGCCATCGCCGAATTAGTGGTCCCCAAGTCAATTCCTAAAATTTTAGACATAATTTTTATTATTTATTATTTATAAACTTTAACTTTTGCGGGTCTCAAAACCTCGCCGTGCATGGAATATCCCCTTTGAAGCTCCTCGGCAATTTTTCCGATCTCGCCTCCTTCAGCGCTTTCGATTGCTTCATGTTTCATTGGATCGAACCCTTCTCCTTTTACCGCCATTGCTTCAACTCCCTGTGTTTTTAGATAATCTTCAAGTTGTTTTTTAATGCCCTCAATCCCCTTAACCCATAAATCATTTTTCAGATTTTCCGGAATTTCGCCAAACGCTTTATCAAAAGCGTCTAAAATGATAAGAAGCGGAATTAACATTATTTTAGACATCCATTCTTTGATTTCTTTGTTTTGCGCTTCCATTTCTTTCTTTAAATTTAAATAATCCGCTTTCGCCCGCTTCCAGCCATTGAGATATTCGTCGCCCTGCTTCCTCAAATTCTCAATTTCCAATTTTAAATTTTCAATGTTATTTTCTTCGATCATAGTTTTGAAATAATTTTTTAATTAAAAATTTCTTAAAAAATTCGTCCGATACTTCCGGAAATATTTTTGAAACGCATGACATTATTTCTTGCGAAGTACTTAATAATTCGCTTGTGAGCAAATTAAGCCGCGCCATCTCGCTTTGTGAAAGCTCATCTGACTCCCGGATTTCTTCAATAAAAAAATGCCAGCCGCGGGAGGTGGGAACCCGCCCGCCGGAAGTATGCGGCTTGGCTAAAAATCCCAACTCTTCAAGAAATGCCAAATCATTCCTAATTGTAGCCGAACTCACTTCCAAATCATAATTTTCAGCAAGAAATTCGGAACCAACCGGCCGCGCCGATTTTATAAATTCTTCAACCACTATTTCAAATATATATTTTTGCCTGTTATCTAAATTCATGGCAAATACCAGTATATATGATGGCTGGCACTCTTGTCAAGAGATTGCTAAATTTCACAATTTCTGCTATAGCAAGATTTGTGAAATTTTATGTGCGGATAAAAAGAAAAACGGCGTTTAGCCGTTTGAAAAATCTATTATTTATTTAAACTCTATAATCTTAAGTTACGGAACACCTTTGTGTTTTCGAATCAGTGCCGGTTTGTTCAACCAGCCGGCGAATGTGGTTTTTATTGCCGGTATTTTCCCACATACCAAATTCATGGCCCGTATATACGATACCATCAACATCTTCACTCAAATCAAATCGCTCGTCTGTACTAATTACCATAAAACGTTTTCGGTCCACCGGATTCATGGAGATAAGAATTACCGTCCCTTTCCATCCTTTGCCATTATAAAAAACTTCAACCCTATCACCAATTTTATATTTTTCACATGATCGTTCGTGATCCCAACATTCAAGATAACCCTTAAAGGCATTTCCACAAGTTTCACAATAATGAGTAATCTCGGTTTTCATGATTTTCCCCTATATTGATTACAAATTATCAAAAAACGATAATGCTTTATACTATATAACAAATGGCTTTCCGTCAAATTGATTTTTGTGTTAAAATTAAAGGGTTATTATTTAAATAAAACAAAATGAAAACCATAACCGAAAATAATTTAACTTGGGTTGATATTGAAAAGCCGACCCAAAAAGACATTGATTGGATGAAAAATAATTTCAATTTTCATCCTGTTACTTTGGGCGAACTGATACCATCTTCCCAAAGAGAAAAGGTGGAGCATTTCAACGATTATCTTTTTTTGGTAACCTATGTGCCGATATTTGTCGAAAAAAAACACACCACCACTCCCATTGAAGTTGATTTTTTAATAACCCGCGATCATCTTATTACGGTTCACAATGAGTCGCTTGAACCTATAAAAAACTTTACAGAAAAGTGCCAGAATAAACCGGAATTAAAAAACAAATATTTCGGCCCCACCACCGGCCATCTTTTTTACTGGATAAATGAAGAATTCTTGAATTTTGCCGAAAGACAATTAATTCATATCGGCAAAAACATCCAACGCATTGAAGACGGTATATTCAAAAACCTGGAACGCGACATGATCAAAGAAATTTCAATGATTAAGCGCGATATCCTTGACTTTAGGATTGCCATAAGGCCGCTTCACCGGATTTTTGAATCGTTAAATCATAAGGCATTAAAATTCTGGCAGGATAATACCGATTTAGCCGTTTATTTCAGCGACCTTTTGGGCGACTATGAAAAAGCCTGGAATGAAATTGATAATTACACCGACACGATCAATGCCTTGGAAAACACCAATGCCAATCTTTTAAACGATAAAACAAATGCTATTGTAAAAACATTCACGATTCTATCCTTTATTACCTTTCCAGCAATGTTGGTTGCTACTATTCTTCAGATTAACACCAAAACCAACCCTGTTTTGGGGCTCCCAAATGATTTTTGGATTATTGTAGCGATTATTTTTCTCACAACGGCGCTGATGTGGCTTTATTTTAAAACCAGAAAATGGCTGTAAAGTTTTACAACACTCTTACAAGAAAAAAACAGGTTTTTAAGCCCTTAAAGCCCAAAAGTGTGGGCCTTTATACTTGCGGCCCGACGGTTTATAACTACGCCCATATCGGTAATTTGAGGACTTATATTTTTGAAGATATTTTGCGCCGCGTTTTGGAATATTCCGATTATAAGGTAAGGCACGTAATGAACATTACCGATATTGAGGATAAAATTATCCGAGACGCCAAAAAAGCTAAAAAGCTAATTTACGAATTTACCGAGCCATACGAAAAAGCATTTTACGGCGATTTAAAAAAACTGAACATTAAAGAAGCGTACCGGTATCCGAAAGCGACGGCGCATATCCCCGAGATGATAAAAATCATATCCGCGCTTCTTAAAAAAGAATTGGCGTACAAAGCCGATGGTTCAATTTATTTTGATATTTCCAAATTCAAGAAATACGGACGGCTTTCCGGTCTAAAAAAACGGGAATTAAAAGCCGGAGCCCGCGTTGACAATGACGAATATGCCAAAGAAAATGCCGAGGATTTTGTGCTCTGGAAAGTTAAAAAAGCCGGCGAACCGTGGTGGCGGGCGCCATTTGGAGAAGGTCGCCCCGGCTGGCATATTGAGTGCTCGGCAATGTCAATGAAATATCTGGGACCGACTTTTGACATTCATGCCGGCGCCGTTGATTTGATATTTCCCCACCACGAAAATGAAATAGCCCAATCGGAAGGCGCCACTGGAAAAAAATTTGTGAACTATTTTATTGAAGGCGAACACCTGCTGGTTGACGGCGAAAAAATGTCCAAGTCGCTTGGGAATGTTTTCAACCTGCGCGACATTGAAACGAGAGGTTTTGACCCTCTGGCTTTTCGCTATCTGGCGTTAACCGCCCATTATCGCTCAAAATTGAATTTCACATGGAAATCGCTTGAAGCGGCGCAAAACGCACTTGATAACTTGCGCGAAGTGGTAAAAAATTTAAAAACGGCAACACAACATTCCAACATTCTCAAGAATGTTGGAATGTTGAAGAAACGATCGATGGGAAAATTTACAAAATATATAAATGACGATCTTAATGCGCCGCGAGCATTGGCGCTTTTGTGGGAAGTTGTAAAATCCCAAAAATTGGACAATAAAACAAAATACAATTTGATAGTTGATTTTGACAAAGTTTTTGGTTTAAACTTGGCTGAAAGCAAAACAGAAAAAATTCCGTCACAAATTTTAGAATTAGCCAAAGATCGCGAAAAATACCGCAAAGAAAAAAATTTCAAAAAATCCGACGAAATCCGCAAAAAAATAGAATCCCTCGGCTGGTTAGTTGAAGATGCGCTATCGGGCCCAAAGTTAAAAAGAAAATAAAATTGGAAATGCCCCGCGTGAAAGCGCGAGGCATTTGTATCTATACTGCAAAAAGCTGGATTATTTCTTCTTCTGGCCCTTCAAAAACCCAGGTAGTGATTGGGCCGGGTCTCTTTTTTCGAAACGTCACTCTCAATACGACCATTTCTTGCCTATTGCCCTTACGGGAAACGGGCCCCATCCCGACTAATCCATCGAATAATTCTTTGCGCGCTTCTTTGGTTGTGAGTTGGTTTTCATCGTAAGAAACAAACCCATCGGTTGATTTTTTTACCGTTATCAATTTTTCCTCCTTTGTTGTCAGAGAACAAACCTAAATTTGAATTATTTCATTTTAACACGATTAAAGATGTTCGTCAACCATTTTTATTTCATTAAGAAGCCCTTCAATTAAATCGTAATTTTTTACTTCTTCATAAGTTGCCCATATGTAATTGATACTATCTTTATCGAGCGTCACTTCCCCGCTTTTATACGACGCGTGGAAACTTAAAATCACGACCGGAATGTTATCGGACCTGATAAAAGTCATATCGCAAAGATATTTCAATTCTCCAACTTCAATCCCCGCTTCTTCTTTTATTTCCCGCCGCAGGGAAGTTTCAACCGCGTAATACCAATGCTCGGAAGTGGTTTTCGGCGTGTTTATGTAATCATCAATAGAAAGCCCGCCCCCGGGAACCGTCCATTTCCCCGGAAACGCCTTTTTTTCAAAACTACGTTGAAGCAACAAAAACTTTCCATCTTTATGAATAATGCACGTTGACGCAATACGATGAAGTTCTTTATCCATTAGGCTTAAAATATCATAAAATTTCAATATCAACAATTTATTCAGTTTTTTATTTGCGATATTTGTTTTTAAGAATTATACTGACACCATAATATGCCGATAAAAACATCAAAAAAAACGTTTCCGATTGACCCGAACAAACTTCCGCCGCAGAATATTGAAGCCGAACAATCGGTTTTGGGTTCTTTGTTTATAGATAAAAATGCCATAGATAAGATTGCCGATATCATCAGCCCGGAAGATTTTTACCGTAAAGCGCATGAAATAATTTTTAAATCAATTTTAGGTTTGTACAAGAAAAAAGAACCGATTGATCTTTTAACCGTCTCGAGTTCGCTCAAAGAGAAGAAAACTCTAAAAGAAATCGGCGGTCTTTCTTATTTAACAACTCTGATGAATTCGGTGCCGACCGCTTCCCATATTATTCATTATGCCAAAATTGTCCGTCAAAAAAGAGTTCTGCGCGATCTGATAGGCGTTTCCCATGAAATCCAAAATCTCGGCTGGCGGGAAAACGAAAATATTGAAGAGCTTTTGGATGAGGCCGAGAAAAAAATTTTTGGCATTTCACAGGCTTCAATCAGCCAAGAATTCCAGCATATCAAAGATCATCTTAAAGAGGCCTTTGAAAGAATCGACCGCCGCCATAAAGGCGACGGCGGCTACGGAATCCCGACCGGTTTTGCTGATTTGGATAACATATTGGCCGGATTGCAAAAATCGGATCTTATCGTCTTGGCGGCGCGTCCTTCTTTGGGAAAAACTTCGCTGGCCTTGGATATAGCCAGACACGCCGCTACCAATGAAAAGATTTCAGTGGGTATTTTCAGCTTGGAAATGTCGCGCGAACAATTGGTTGAACGAATGATTGCTTCCGAATCGGGCGTTGATTTTTGGCGGCTTAGAACCGGCCGATTATCCGACGAAGGTAAAAATGATAATGACTTTATCCGCATATCACAGGCCTTAAATCGCTTATCGCTGGCGCCGATTTATATAGATGACGCTCCTTCCCCGAATGTTTTACAAATTAGAACAATGGCTAGGCGACTTCAGGCCGACAAGGGCTTGGGTCTTTTAATAGTTGACTATCTTCAATTAATGCAGGGGCACGGCCGATTTGAAAATAGGACTCAGGAAGTCAGTGAAATTTCAAGAGCCCTGAAGGGATTGGCTAAAGAATTAAATATTCCGGTTCTGGCCATTTCTCAGCTTTCCCGCTCGCCGGAAACCAGAACGGACCAAAGGCCAAAATTATCCGACTTAAGAGAATCGGGCGCCATTGAGCAGGATGCCGATGTCGTATTGTTTATTTACCGCGAAGATAAAGTTAAAAAAGATTCGGAAAGAAAAAATATCGCCGAGATCGAAATTGCCAAACACCGCAACGGCCCGACCGGAAAAATTGAACTGTACTTCAATGAAAACAGTGTCAGTTTTAAAAATTTAGACAAACTCCATTAAACATGTATCCGAAGCCCATCAAAGAATTTATAGATAAATTTGCAAAACTTCCGGGAATCGGGCCGCGCCAGGCGGCGCGGTTGGCTTTTTGGCTGTTAAATGGCCCCAAAGAAACGCGCCAAAATTTAAAGCGTGTGCTTGAAGGCCTTGATAAAGACGCTCGGACATGCGGGTTATGCCATTATGTGATTGAAAATGATGGGAATGACAAGTGCCATTTTTGCGATAATCCTTCTCGCGACCATAAAACTATTTGCGTTGTTGAAAAAGAAACGGACCTCGCCACAATTGAACGGTCGGGAACTTACAAAGGTCTTTATCATGTTTTGGGCGGTCTTTTTTCGGCGCTGGACACGGCTGTGCCCAAACACTTAAAGCTGCCCGAACTCATCAACCGGATTGAAAATCGCAAAAAAGAAACCGAAGAAGTTATTTTGGCGCTTTCCCCCACCCATGAAGGCGACTTGACCGCGCATTATCTGGAAAGATTGTTAAAACCCTCAAAAGTCAAAATAACCCGACTTGGGCGCGGCCTTCCTTACGGCTCGGATGTTGAATTCGCCGACGCGCAAACCCTCTCCGGCGCCTTGGAATCAAGAAAAGAGATTAAATAAAAAAACCGCCTCAGCAAATGCTTTGGCGAATTACTTTTCGATTTACTTCTGTGCCACAAGAGGCACTATTATTTTCATTAATCCTGTTCCAGGGTCTTTAATAATAACTAACCGACCTTGTTTTTGCTCTTCAATTAAGTACGCGTAAGTTCTTAATGAATCTTGAATAACATCTGTCACAGAACCTACACCTGTTTCTACTTGCATTTGTTTAAGAGTTTTCCAGGTTTCATTATTTACATCCAGCGTATATCTTTTCACTTCTGTCCCTCCTCTATTTTTTGTTCTTAATCCACATTCTGTTACCAATAATACATGAGTATATCATGCAAACCGCCGCCTGTCAACAGGCGGCGGTTTGGGTCTAAGAAATTTTTAAAATTTCTACTTCGGTGAAATGCTGGCGATGGCCGGCTTTTTTCTTATAGCGCGTTTTACTGTGATAATGGAACACGATGACTTTTTTAGCCCGGCTTTGCTTTAAAACTTTGGCCGAAACTTTCGCGCCTTCAACAAGCGGCGCGCCGATTTTAACTTCTTTATCGGCAACTAATAATACTTTATCAAAATCAAAATTATCGCCTTCTTTGGCGTTTATTTTTTCAATCTTCGGCTTATCCCCTTCTTTTACCAAATATTGCTTTCCTCCAGTTTTTACTACGGCAAAAGTCATGGTGGTCAAAAATATATCATTAAGAATTAATAATGTAAAGGGCGATGCCGGAGAGCCACAAAAAAAATTCAACCGTAAGGGTTACCGAGGCCAAATAATACGAAAGTTCGCCGTGCCTTAGCCAAAACCGCAAAGACAAAACCCCGTTAAATAAAAAAATTATTAACCCGATAACCGGCAAAATAAATATATTTTTAACTTCGCCGAAATAATCAACTCCCCAATCAACATTATAATGAAGCACAATCGGGATGCTGCTTTGCTTTACAAAAAATAAAAAAAACGCGAATAACCCGATATTCAGCGCCAAACTCAAAACCAAAATCCATCTTATATAATAATCGGAAAAATAGGCCCTTACCAATTCGTTCATAAATTTAAAAACCTAATAATACGGAAACGGCAAAACCCAAGATTGCGAAAGCGGCCAAAGGCGGCAGAGCCGGCATCGGCCGCCGCACTTTCTGAAAAACAAAAATTAAATGCATCAGTAAAAGTCCCAGAAGTGAAAATCCGAAGACCGTCCAGGCGGCAGCGGGACTTAAGGAAAACGCCGAAGCCGCCATAACTACGGGAAAAACAAAATCGCCGGTCCCAAGCATCATAAAACCCTCTCCAGGATGGGCTTCGTTTAAATGGGTTTTAAAACCACGTAGATGTTCCGGAAAAATCATCGCAAAAATCGCCCGGCCGGCAATCATTGCTTTCGCCATTTTAACCATGTGCTTGGTTTTATAAACCGCGACATAATCGTAAACGGACATTGCGACCAAAAAAATCGCCGCCGTGTAAGGATTTAAAGAGACCCCAAAAACAGCCGCGATACCGGGTAAAGTCAGAATTAACATTAAATTATGAAGCCAAACGTACGGATGGACTAAATACAAAGTAATAAGCAGTAAAGCGGCAATGAGCGCCTGAGTTTGGGAAATGAAAATTTGTAACGTCGTGATTGTTCCGGTAAAAATGGCAAAAATAAAAAATAAGCGCAAAAAAAGCCCGCCATGCAAAATCCTTATGAGACCCAAAACAATAGCCGTGCCGATGCCAAAAGCCAATAAAAACTGCCACCAAGGAATCAGAACGGCCTGAGATGAAACAATGTTAAATTTTATCATCCGCGAAACGGAAAAAAGCGCGATGATGCCTATCAGTGCGAATGAAACCAGCTCCTGCAAAAATATTTTTATATTTAGATTATGAGACAGCATATTAAATTTTAGTGCCGCTACCGGGATTCGAACCCGGGTTTCAGCGTTGAGAACGCCACGTCCTGGGCCTCTAGACGATAGCGGCAAAATTCCCGATAATAGAATTATTATATCTAAATGATAGTTCTTTAACAAGAGAAAAGAGAGGATTGCGATGATTTATATTACATTGCACCTCCACGCCTACCAGCCACCAACCCAGGATAAAAATATCTTTGAAAAAATTCATGACGAATCATATGAACCAATAATCAACTTGCTGGAAAAAAACCCGGAGTTTTCATTATCGCTTGATATTGCCAAAAGCCTAGCTGAGAGATGGCCAACGGAATTTACCGGAAGAATAGCAAGGCTTTGCCGCGATAACAGAATATATTTAGTTAATACTTCGGCATACCATTATTTACTTCCTCTTTTCGGCGAACAAACAATTCTGCGACAAATGAAATTGAATCAGGACTTTTACCGAGAAAATTTCACGCAGGACAAACAGATTCGCGGCGTTTTCCCGCCGGAATTAGCTTTTTCTCCCCGCCTAGCGGCAATAGCCAAAAAAGCGGGAGCTCTTTGGATAATGGCCGATGACGAACCTTTTATTTATAAAAGATTACACTTACCGGAAGTACAGAGAGCACCCCGGAACTGGATTCCAATAACTTACGGATGTGGAGTTGTTTTAAGATCCAGATTTTGGTCAAACCGTATTTCTCGTGGCCAGTATGAGAACGGTCAAAGTTTCGCGCATGAAATTTTAATTGAACAGGAAAAATGGCAAAAAGTTTGCAACAATACCGGAGATGGTTATTTGATTTTGGCAATCGACATGGAAACTTTCGGACATCATCTTAAAAATTCAGTTGAGAGCTTTCTTCTACCATTTTTAAGCGAAATTAAATTAACAGAAAGCCGATACAAGATTGTGCCTTTAGATTTTCTATTTAATCATTTCAAAAAAATTCCAGCAGCAGAATATATGCAGGAAGGATCTTGGTCAACATCGCAAGAGGACTTAAAACAAAAAATTTCTTTCCCGCTTTGGCTTCACCCTAAAAACGAGTTTCACAAATTATGGTATAACTTCGTTTGCCGCGCTGGCATTGCTTCGGAAGAAAATCAGGATCAGGAATTGACGGATTTGTTAGATAGAGCTTTTTACAGCTGTACTCCATGGCAATATTCTCTGGGGAATATAGGAATTGCCTCGTGGTGCCTGCCAATGTTTGAAAAAATAATCAATCTTTTGGAATTTTCAGGATCAACACGCAAAATATCCGAACTTAAAATGACTTTAGCAAATATAAAATCAATACTTATATAAAATTAATAAGGCCCCTTTCTGGGGCCATATTTTTTACTTTTGATATTTCTGTGCAATTTCTCTTAGTTGCGTCGCGATTTCTTCAGGATATGTAGGATTCACAAACTTACCCGTATGATATTCGTATCCCGCCTCGATCGTGGTTTTACCCCGAAATTCAACGTGCCAGTGCAAAATACCCTCCTTATGGTCATCACGATATGGCGCCGTTTCAATATAGAAATTATAAAGCGGGTCAGCATATTGTTGAAAATCTTTTCCCTGAACTGCAATTTTAAAAAGAAAAGTTATCCGACGGAGCGTTTCGGCAAAATCTGTTCTCACGCAATCGCTGTCGCGAAGCACGTGAGCAAAAGAAGGGTTGTGCTTAATGGGAAAGATTCTAAAATGATAAGGAACTCTCGCTGCATACGGAACCAATACTACAAAGTGTTCGGTTTCAAAAATCACCTGACCTAATTTCCTCTGCTTTTCAATGTAATCGCAACAAAGATATCGCCTGCTGTCATAAAAATAATCTTGCGCCCGATTTAATCGTTCTCGAAATTTTGGGGGAATACAAGCTTCGACTGCCATCTGAAAATGAGGATGTTCCATGGAAGCTCCAGCAAGTTTCCCATAATTTTTAAAAGCAGAAAACCACTCTAAGCGCGGATCGTTTCTTAAAGAAAAATATCGGATCGTAATGGCTCTAAACGCTTCTGAAAGTTCCTCAATGGAAATGGAAGAAAGAAAGCCATTGTGGCGCCTGGTTTCAACAATAATTTCGTTAACGCCTTGTGCCGGCCCTTCGGCTTCAAGCGCTAAAATAGGAAAAAGATTGGTAAAACCGCGAGTACTCCACGATGTAATATCAAACGGATCGCGCCTGAAAGAAACAAGTTCCGGAGGTGTCTTATCCTCATTTGTAACCTTATTATTTCCGGGACAAAAAGAACATCTTTCATCATATTCCGGTAGAATAGCCGGATGGGTAGATTCTGAATCTTTTTTACTTTCTCGAAGCGCCCGCGCCGCTGATATAACCACCACATATCCATAAAGAGGATCAACTCTGCCTTCTGGCAATCTTCCGGGAACAACAACGACCTGTGCGGGCATTTTTGCCTCCGCTTTGTGTTTTCAAATAACAAATATTTAAAATAATGATACTAAAAAATTAGCATCTGGTCAATTTTAATTATTGGCAAATTTATGATTTTGGGGCATAATTTAAAGTAATGTATTCTGTAAAAAATCTTGTTTTTATCCACGGCTGGGGGGTTAATTCAAAAATATTTGAGACGGTTTTTTATTATTTAAAGGATGAATTCAATATCCACTATTTTGATTTGCCCGGTTTTGGAAATACTCCGATAGAAAAAGTGCTGACACTTAAAGACTATGCTGATTTTTTTTATAAATTTTTAAAAGAAAATAATATAAAAGAATCAATAATTGTCGGCCATTCTTTCGGCGGCGCGGTGGCGGTAAAATTAGCATTGCTTCATCCGGAAAGTGTCTTCAAATTAATTTTAATCAGCGCCAGCGCCGTTCGGCAACCGCGCCGCCAGATAATTTTAATAAAAAAAATAGCGGATTTTTTGAAGCCCTTACTACCGGAAAAATTAAGAAAACTTATTTTAAAACTTCTCGGTTATGATAAGACCGACTATGCCCAGATTGAAAATCCTAAACTCAAAGAGACATTTAAAAATGTCATTTCTGAAGATTTAAGTCCGTATTTTTCACTTGTAAAAATGCCGACGCTAGTTATCTGGGGAGAAAAAGACGCCATAACGCCGATTGCCGAGGGAGAATTAATCGCCAAATCCATCCCCGGCGCCAAATTTGGGATTATAAAAAACGCCGGTCATTTCCCATTTTTAGAAAATCCAAACGAGTTTATAAAATTAATTAGAGAATTTTCCAATGATGCCAATTAAAAATCTTTTATATCTTCTCCAACTTGAGGAATACGATGTAAGACGTTTTGACGCTTGGCTTAAAAATAATCCCGGCCGGATTGTTTTAGAAAAAAAGAAAAAAATTAACTGGACACTGAAAGCTCGTAGTATTTTTGCGTTAGCCGGTATTGTAAATATCTTTACATTCGGAAACAAGTCTCTGGCAATAAAAATCGCGACGCGATTTTTATTGCCCGCCGACATCTTGGCTAAAAAATTTTTGGTTTTTTTGGCGCGCTTAAAAATAAACGGAATGAAAAATTTAACGGTAATCGGTATCACCGGCTCTTATGGAAAAACAACAGTTAAAGATGCGATTTCTCATGTATTAATACATAAATACAAAACGTTAAAAACCGAAGGAAATTACAATACCTTGCTCGGCGTTGCCAAAACAATCTTGGGCGATCTCCGACCGGAACATGAAATTTTCGTCTGTGAAATGGCGGCCTATCAGCCGGGAGATATTCAAGCCATCACCGAACTTGCCAAACCTAAAATCGGCGTTATTACCGCCATCGGGCCGATGCATCTTGAAAGATTTGAAACTGAAGAAAATATTTTAAAAACGAAGCTGGAATTGATTGAATCTCTGCCCGAAGATGGTTTTGGATTTTTGCCGAAAGAATTAGAGCCCCAATTTATCAAATACTTCCATAATTCCAATTACGGAAGTAAAAGTAAAATAGAGTTTTTTTCTTCTAAAGAAGACTTATTTATTAAAATCGGCGAACTATTTGGAATGAGCAAAGACGAAACTCTTGGATATTTAAAAACCATGCCGCCGACACCCCATCGCCAGCAAATTATAAAAACATTGGCAAGTATCACAATTATTGACGACACTTATAATTCCAATCCAGCCGGATTTATTTCTGCACTTGAAACTTTAAAAAATACTTCAGCAGAAAGAAGAATTCTGGTTACGCCGGGAATGATTGAACTTGGGGAAAAACAGTTTGAATTAAATAAAAAAGCGGCGCGAAGCGCCGCCCAAATCGCCGACTATGTAATCATAGTCGGTGAAACAAACAAATATGCTCTTAAAGATGGGTTAAAAGAGGTTTATGGGAATAATTACACCGCTAAAGTTTATGAAGCAATTGATTTAGATGCGGCCAAATCAAAACTTTCGAAGCTTACCATTCCGAACTCCGCAATTCTCTTAGAAAACGATCTCCCCGATCATTATTTTTAAATAAGAATTGGCTTTTTAAAGCCAATTTGGGTTTAGAACCATAACGAACCCTTGACAAATTCTGTGGATTTGATATAATGGTCACTAGGTACAGCGTGATCCCGCTCCTCAGATCGGGCGACGCCCGATCTGTTGTAACCAATTGTTCTTTGAGAGGGGCAAATGCGTTCAGCCCCTCCTGCCGTGAATGCCACAAGACATTCACGGCAGAATAAGCTCTCATCCGGCCCATTTTCATCGGGCCTACAAGATGGCATGGTAGAGGCGTGGGACGTACTTGACTGGAATCAAACGTCCGGTCCAGTTAGACCACAGTAACTCGTGACGTTCCCTACCATGCCACCACAATTCCCCGGTAACACACCGGGAACACCGACCACTACGGCTTCCGCCTTTTGAGGCCAGCTCGTAGTGGTTTTTTTATTTATCTTTTACTTCCACCTGAAGTTTTATCAATCAAATCAGAGTCATAGCTAAACATCAATGATTGCCGTTCTTTGTGGCGTTCAAAGCCAAGTTCAATAAGTTTATCTAATAAATTGGAAAATGGAATGCCGGTTTTTTCCCAAAGATAAAAAGCTAACGAGCCGGGCAGAGTATTTATTTCTGTAATCCAAAAATCTTCAGTATCGGGACGAACCATAAAATCAATCCGTGAAATACCGGAAGCATCTACCGCGCGAAAAGCCCTCTTCGCCGCTTCTTGTATTTTCTTGGTGAGTTCTTCGCTTATCGGCGCTGGTATCAGCCGTGAAAGTCCCGCCATACCTTTAGTCTTCTCGCCTTTTAAATATTTATCTTCATAAGTGAGCATTTGCTCGCTTTTTATCGGTTGTTCGCAAACCGAAGCGGTTAACTCATTATTGCCCATTACGGAACAATTTATTTCAACAATCCCCTCTTTACCTTCTTCAACAATAATCCGCCGGTCAAAATGTGAAGCGATTTCTATGGCACTTTCCAATTCTTTCAGGCCATTGGCTTTATTTATGGCAACGCTTGAACCCAAATTCGCCGGCTTTACAAAAACCGGATATCCCAAATCTTTTTCTATATTTTTTATAATTTCAATTTTATTTTCCCGCCATTCGTTTTTTGAAAACCAAATATATTTTACAACCGGAATGCCATTTTCTTTTAAAACCGCCTTTTGAATAATTTTATCCATCCCGACAGCCGAACCGGTAACTCCGCTTCCGACATACGGCACATCGGCCATTTCAAAAAGCCCCTGAAGGGTGCCATCTTCGCCGAACGTTCCGTGAATCGCCGGAAAATAAATATCAGCTTTGATTTTATTTCCGCCAAAGGCGGACCAGCCTTGGGCTGGAAAAAATTTAAACCTGGATTTTAAAACTAAAGCGGCAATACTCGGCGACGCTTCAAAAACATATTCCGGCGCTTTAACATCGGTTAATTTCAGATTTTTAAAACTATCAATTTTTCCCAATTTTTCGGCAACCAACCAACGGCCTTGTTTATCTATATAAATCGGAATAACATCGTATTTTTCACGATTGATATTTTCAAAAATTTGCATCGCCGTCACAATAGAAACCTCGTGCTCCACCGACCGACTGCCGAAAACTACCGCAATCTTTGTTTTAGGATTCATCATTGGAAATTATTATACATTATTTATATCTTAAGCTCAATAATAGAAAATAAAATTATTGAGCGGTCTCTGGTTTGTCCGGTGGAATCTGATAATAACTGAATATAAATTCCGCCAACTCTTTAAAGGGCGCAACCACGGTGCTTTCGGCAAAGCGGACGCCTTTGGGATTATCAAGTTTGATTAAAGCGATAAATTTCGGATCGTAAGCCGGCGCGAAAGCCGCAAAAGTGTGGATATATTCATCTTTATAACCGCCGTTTTTCAAATCCGGCACTTGGGCTGTGCCGGTTTTTCCGGCAATCGTGTATCCCTTAACCTGCGCCCGGCGGCCGCTGCCATTTTCCACAACCTTAATCATCATACTGGTTAATTTAGCCGCGGTTTCAGGAGAAATAATCTGTTTAAAATCATCTGTTTCCTGATTTTTAAAATCGCCATTGCGCCAAACAATTTTTGACACCAAATGGGGCTTCACCAGTTTGCCGCCGCCCGCAATAACCGATAAGGCGCGCAAGAGACCGATGGGGGTTACGGCCACGCCCTGGCCAAATGAAGCCGTGGCGAAATTAATATCCCTGCCGCTTGAAAGCGCCGATAGATCTCCCGCGACTTCTGAAACATCAATTTCGGTTTTGCCGTCAATGCCAAAATCCTTCAAATATTTAAGAAAAATATCTTTCGGCACCTTCTGCTCAACAAAAATCGCGCCGGTATTAAGCGACTGTTCAAGCACCATAGTCATTGATTGCCATCCTAAAATTTTATCCGGAATGGAATTGGAAATAATCCGGCCGCCTATTTGAGCTGTTCCCGTATTATAATATTGGGTTTCGGGACTAACGGCGCCGGTTTCTATTCCGATTGCCATGGTAATCGGCTTAAAAACCGAGCCCGGCTCATATCGCTTCAGAGTGACCGGATTTATAAAAACATTTTTATTTTCAACCTCAGAATATTTATTAGCGTCAAAATCAGGAAAAGAAGCCATTGCCAAAATAGCGCCATTTTTCGGGTTCATCACAACAATTGATCCGTTATCGGCCCGCCACTGCTCCGCTAATTTTGCCAAAAGATTGCCGGCTTCCGCTTGGATTGACGAATCAACCGTTAAAATCAAATCGGCGCTTGAAACAATGCCGGACAATTCTTCCTCATAGCTTTCTTCAAGGCCGTATTGCCCTTTCTGGCCGCTTTTATTAAAGCCCAAAAAACCTATTACTTCTCCCAGATATAAACCTTCGGGGTAATATCTCAAGGTCTCGTTATCAATAAAAACTCCCTCGTCTTTATCAGATTTAATTTTGCCGATAATTTCATCTGGTACCTTTTTCTTTAAAATTTCATAAGGATCATTCGTTTTATTAAGCTTCGCAAAAAGAGCCGCTTCATCGATTTCCAAAATGGGAGCTAATTTTTTTGCCAAAGACGCCGGGTCTTTTATTTTTGAAGGCACAGCATAAACTAACGGGAACTCCTTATTTAAGGCCGCGGCAAAAGGCAAATTATCTTTGTCGGTTAAAAAAATGCTGCCACGGGGAGCAATAATGTCGCTTCCTCCGGCATTTTTTATTTTCGCCAGATAATAATCATGGCGAACAACGGTTAAATAAAAAAATCGGCCCCAGACAATGAGACCAACCGCAACAAAAATCAAAATCAAAATTAAAATTCTATTTTCAATGCCTTGTTTAAGCATTTATTGATTTTTCGCGACCGGACCGGTTATTTTAATATACTGGATGCTTTCATTAATAACAAGATTAAGGCCGGCGGCCGCTTTTTTTAAAAAACCAATACTGCGCTTGTTCGTCAATTCCAAATTAAGACTGCGGATCTCGGTTCTTAAATTATCAATATTCTTTTGCAATATCGTCTTTCTGTAATTTTCCATCGCCACATTATTGGCCATAAAAAGGTAAAAAATCGTTAAAGCGGCAATACCCAATATTGCCGCGATATTGAGCGTTTCTATCCTAATTTTCTTAAGAATTTTTATTTTTAATGCTATTGCTGTCATGCCATTTTAATTATTCGTAATTTCGCGCTGCGGCTTCTGGGATTATTTTTTAATTCTTCAGCCGATGCCGTAATCGGATGCTTGGTTATTATTTCTATAAGATTTTTTTTATTCAAATTTCTGGCCCAATTTTTTATCATTCTGTCTTCCAGAGAATGAAACGAGATAAACGCCGCTCGGCCGTCCTTATCCAATATCTCGGGAATCGCTTTAAGCATTTTTTCTATCTCGGATAATTCCTGATTCACCTCGATCCTTAAGGCTTGAAAAATTAATGTTGCCGGATGAATTCTGCCAAAACGTTTTTTAGAGACAATAATTTTCACAAGTTCTCCGGTAGTTTTTATTCTTTTCTTTTTCCTCTCGGTAACTATAGCTTTCGCTATCAGCCGGGCCTTAGGTTCTTCGCCCCATTTTTTAAAAATTTCCGCGAGTTCTGTTTCGCCATAATTGTTGATAATATCTTCGGCGGTAATCGGCGTTTTAACGTCATAACGCATGTCAAGAATCTCGTCTTTTTGGAATGAAAATCCCCTGCCGGAATTTTCAAGTTGTGAAGAAGACATCCCAAAATCAAAGAGTATCCCGGAAACAGATCTGATTTTATTTTTTTGGACAATATTTAAAATATTTCCAAACGAATCGTTTATAAAAAGAACTCTTTTGCCGAATTTTTCTAAATCGGCCCGAGCGCGGATTATTGAATCGGCATCGCGGTCAATCGCCATAAACATTCCGAAAGGCGTCGTCAGTTTTAAGATTTCTTTCGCGTGCCCGCCGTCACCTACCGTTGCATCAATAAAATTCTGATTCGCTTTTGGCTCCAAATATTTCAAAACTTCTTTTAGAAGAACCGGGACGTGCATATCAAATTCCAAATTCTGATAATCCTTCCGCAATATCGCCGGATTCCTTTTCGGCCGCCGCGATATATTTATTCCAGACATCTTCGCTCCACAATTCAATTCTGTCGCCGACACCGACTATCACAGCTTCTTTTTTAAGGCCGGAATATTTTTTAAGCGGTTCGGGAATAAGAATGCGGCCCATTTCATCGATTTCAATTTCATTCGCGCCCGATAATATGAATCTTTTAAAATTTCTGGCTTTCGCCTGCCCCAACGGAAGTTTATTTAACTTTTCCATAAAGAGCTTCCAGTCGCGGTGAGGATAGATGAATAAACAATTATCCAATCCTCTGGTCAAAATCGGTTTTTCTCCCAATTCTAATCTTAATTTAGCTGGGATTGTGAGCCGGTTCTTAGAATCCAAATTGTGCTTAAATTCTCCTAAAAGCATGGTATTTATCCACAGTTTAGCATACTTATCCACAAACTTACCCACAATCTCCCACCGGATGATTCAAATATAATACAAACAAAAAATGCCCGCAAGGGGCACAATTGTGGATAAGTTAAAAATATTTTTTGAGGCGAATGACGGTTTCAGACCATAATCGTCTGTCCACACCAGAATCCATCGCACGCCAATCGGCGCGTTCCGGCACTCCCAGCATTTCCGCTATTATTTTTCTGAAATAATATAGAGGCGCCGGCGGATTCCAACAAATTACGGATTTGCGATTGCAATCGTTCCAAAAAAGATATGGCGTTTGTCTATCAGAATACATTAATCTCACCCAATCCAAAGAAGGAACAATATCCATTTCTTTACCCGGAAAATCAATTTTAACTCTTTCTGTCAATTGCAAACTTGCGGGAACAAAATGCAAATACGCGTGTTTAATGGTTTGGCCGACGATACCATTCTCAAATATGATTGGAGAACAATGAAATTCTTCTGCGGTGTATCTATCAAGACAGCTTATCATTGCTGTCGCTTCTTCAATTTCCAACTTAGTCATCGCCCCAAAACATAAAACGTGGCGTTTTGGAATAAGAAGCGTATAGCCAAGTTTGATTTGTCCCAAAGTGGCAACCACATAATATTTTTCATTTTCATAAATAATTCTTTCTTCAAGTTTTGATCGAACGCAGAAAACACACTGGTTTTCGCCCATCATTTTTTCCTTTGCATTTGTAAAAGAACTTGATAAAAATGATTAACTAAATCTATCCTTATGATTTCTCTTGTGTCAACCGAATTTTCATTGTGTAAAATTGTGGGCATTGTTGGGATCGGACCAACGACCTTTCCGATGTGAACGGAACGCTCTACCACTGAGCTAAATGCCCCGCTAGATTCTTAATTTATTTATCAATTTTTTGTGCTTGAAATCAAGCATGTCCCGGACAAAGCGGTCATACATTCCGTAACGGTATTGGAATTCCTTGGTTGTCATTAAGGCATAATTTATTTCTTTGCCGGTCTCGGCTTCCAAATCTTTCAAGAATTTATTAAACTTTGCCGGTTTAATATTTTCTCCCACCACTAAAAGATCGGCGCGGGCATTATCAAAATTTATAAAGATGCCCGAAATTACAGCGAGTTTAACCTTCCCTAGCCCGGCAACGCGCTTCAGCATTTTTTCTTCGGAAGCGGGGCTTATTTTCGCCGCCAGTGCTTTCAGTTCTTTATAAAAACCGAAATCTTTGTTGACCCTGAAGATATTTTCTCCTTTGGCGGCTTTCCGGCTTATGAATTTTATTTCTACAAGATTTTGAAGATGTTTTTTAACCAAAGCCGGCCGGATATTCAATCGCTTCGAAATAGTTTTTAATTCAAAACTCCGTTCGGGATCGTACAAAAACATCTTCAAAAGCCGCCCCCTTACGGGAGAATCAAACAAAATGTCTAAAGTCGGCTCTATTTTTCTCTTCACCTCTTACTTTAATTCTACAGTAGCCCCGGCAGCTTCTAACTTTGCTTTTAGTTCGTCGGCTTCGGCTTTGGGCACACCGCTTTTTATAACCTGCGGAGCGCTGTCCACCAATTGTTTAGCTTCCTGCAAGCCCTTGCCGCTGGCTTCGCGAACAACTTTGATAACGGCAATTTTCTGCTCGCCGGCTTTGGCCAAAACGACATCAAAAGCGGTCTTTTCTTCTTTATCTGCCGAAGCTTCAGTGGGGGCAGACGCCGCTGGCGCCATCATCATTGGAGCAAATGCCGAAACCCCGAATTTTTCTTCAAGCGCTTTAACAAGCTCAGAAAGCTCAAGCGCGGTGAGTTTTTCAATTTCTTCTATAATTTTATTATATTTGTCTGACATATTTTTTCTAAAAATTAAATTTTACGACCTTTTAGTTTTTAAATTATTTAATAAATTAACTAGATTACGCATATTGCCGGATAACACCGTAACAAGGCCCGAAAGCGGCATGGCAATGGTCCTAACAACTTGGCCAATTAAAACCTCGCGTGGCGGCAGTTTTGCAATTTCTATAATTTTTGCTCTATCACTCCATTCAAGCCCCAAGAATCCGCCTAAAATTTTCAGTGCTTCATTAAGCCTGGAAAATTTATAAAGCGAGCTGGTCGCCAGCACCGGATCTTCATAGCTGAAAATCACGCCCACTTGCGTTTTCAATTCATCAAGATTGGCGCCCTTATAATCTCCGGTTTTCAAGACCCTGTTTATCAGTGTCTTTTTTGCGACTTTATACTCGGCGCCGATTTGTTTTAATACACGCCTCAATTCCATCGTTTTAGCAACCGAGAGCTTATTAAAATCAACCAAAATCGCCGCTTTTGCCCGATTGAATTTATCGGCTAAATCTTTTAAAATATTCTGTTTTTGTTCTCTTGTAATCGCCATTTTATTAAACAAAAACGGACTTTCGTCCGCAAATCAATAGCAAAAAAGCCAATTTCCTCGACGGGACTTAATCATTTGCCCGTTGTCTACGGAATATAAGTAGCTTATCAAATATTAAAAGGGGCGTCAAGTGCCCCTTAAATTCTACCAAATTAATCCTATCCATTTGTTCAAAATGACCACATAATGACCAATATTTGCCATCCAAAGAATAAGCAAAACTAACGGCCAAAAAAACATTGTGATCAGATAAAGAAAAAATCCAATGGGATCAAGACTGTTTGATATAAAGATTGCGCCTTCTGGTTGATGAAATCCCATTACATTATTATAATCTGCAATCGTACGAATAAAATTTGTGACCGATGTTTGTTTGGCTTTTGGGTCAAATGAATACATCAGGAGATAACCAAAATCCAGATAAGCAATGACGACAATAACAATTAAAACCACTTTTAACGCTTTTGTCACGGTTTTCTCCTGTTTTTATTTAAAAAATTCAAAGATCTGATTTAGTTTTAATACCTTATACCAAAACACAATAATTGTCAATCCCTTATTCGCGCGAATAAGGGAGTACAAGCGGAACAAAAACGAAGCCGGGAAATTCTTTTTTTGAAAATTTATTTTTATCAGTTTTAATATAAAGCCAGATGCTTTCTTTAACTGGCGCCACTAAGCGGCCGCCGATTCTCAGTTCTTTAAGCCACGCTTGAGGAATTTCTTTTCCCGAGGCCGCGGCAATAATTCTATCAAACGGCGCGTGACGCTTCAGTCCCAAAGTCGCGTCGCCGCCGATAGTTTTGACAATGCCATTTTTGATAAAACCATATTTAGCAATATTTTTTCTTCCAAAACGAAAAATTTCCGGAATTCTTTCTACAGCAAAAACTTTTCCTGACTTGCCGACTATTTCCGCTAAAATCACCGTTTGCCATCCCGAACCAAAACCAATTTCAAAAATTTTATTTCCCGGCTCCGGCTGTAATAATTCCAGCATAAAAACCACTGTCATCGGCTGGGAAATCGTCTGGCCTTCCCCTATCGGCAGTGGTTCATTAATATAGGCCATTTTTTCCAAGTTATCCGGCACACCCCGCAGCAGATGCTTCGCATCGCTACGGGGCAAGAAATCTCTGCGGTCAATTTTTTTAAACGCCTCAATAATCCGCGGAGTTTTTAAAACGCCTTGTTTTATTAAATTAGAAACAAGCGCATTCATGTTTTGACTCCCACTCATATTAATTCCGAGTTTATCAAAAAATAATTTTTTTAGCATCGCTTTAATAATACTGATTTTAAAAGAAAAAATAAAAAGGGATTTTGCCCTTTTATTCTAATCCAAGTTTTTTCAGAGAAATACCACCGACAATTTCATCGTTTAACATTCCGCGAATAATAGCGAGCCGACGGGGATATTTTATTTTAATTTCTTCGGGGATATCCCATTTTTTTAAAACTTCTACCATAGCGGAAAAATACGTGTTGCCGCCGAACACCAGGTCAAATGCTTTTTTGTGCTTGATATAAACATTAGCGTTCAAAATACCATCACTGTCGCAAAGCTTTTTTAAAAATTGCAATTGCTCTTCCGGCTCATAATTTCCAAAAATTACATGGAAGGCCTCGTGCATTTTTATCAAAACGTTTTCAATAACCAATTTTTCTTTCAGCCACTTGTAAATTATTCTGTACTTTTCACCCCGATATTTCTTTGTCATTCTTGATGTAGGTATGGGGTGATGCCTATCTGAATGTCTTTTTCTTTCATCTTTTATCTGGTCTTTTAATCGCCCCAAGCGGCCTCCGATGCTTTATTTTATAAATAAAAAGAACTCTATATTATTTACTTATCATATCAAAAATTTTTTGGCAAATATTTTTTATAAATGAAAATACTACTACTTGCGTGTTTTTATTTTATCTAATAAACTAAGGGTATTAGTTTTTTTACAACTACATATCAAAATGAGGAGAAAAAGATGAACCGAGTGACTAAAGAGGTTGGGAAACCGAACGTGTCTCCTGAAGAAAAATTACAGAACCTTTTACAGCA
>Ga0209518_1001692_pt1 | contig 22757 bp, 23 predicted proteins | sample RifGroB1_FD_183993 | JGI IMG/M metagenome (GOLD analysis project Ga0209518, IMG submission 183993) | Groundwater microbial communities from Rifle, Colorado, USA - Groundwater B1 (SPAdes) (version 2) | ecosystem: Environmental > Aquatic > Deep subsurface > Groundwater | place: Rifle, Colorado...
CTCGGCGAGCGCGCGCCAGCGGAGCACGGCCGCGAGGGGCTTGACGGGCCGCTCCTCAGCGCTCACGTCCCGCCTCCGCCCGCCGGCACGATCCTCAGGTGCCCCTCTCGGCAGGGCGGGGCGGCCTCGAGACGGTCCAGTCGGTCACCCAGCGCGCCGAGCCGCGTCCGCTCGATCGCGGCCTCCTCGCGCGTCGTCGCGTGCAGCGCGCGGTCCTCGGCGACCGCATCGACGACCTCGCCGAGCCGGTGGTGGACGCCGCGGACCTCGACGCCCAGCGCGCCGACCGTGGCCGCGAGCACGTCCACGCGTCGGACGAGCGCCACGAGCACGCCGCCGAGCCCGACGACGGCGGCCACGAGGGTGCTCCACCACACGGCGGGCGGGATGTCGAGGATCACGGGGGGCACCTCCATCTACGCTGTAGACACCGAGTAGGTTGCGTCGACGGGCACGCTCCTGGTCAGTCCAGATCGCCCGCGACGGCGATCTCCTCCTCGGTGCAGGCGTCGCGGTACATCGTCAGCGTGCCCCCGACCGCGGCCTGCACGTCCTGCACGATCTCCCACTCCGTCGAGCCGTCGAGCCTTACGCCCGCGAGCGCGAGGAGCGTGTTGTCGTGGTTCGCGAGCGCGTTGATCGTGAAGGCCGCCGTCGCTACGAGCGCGCCGCCCGTCGAGTAGACCCGGTAGCGCACGATCGCGCCGGGCACGTCCGATCCCGCGCGCAGCAGGAACCGCAGGTCCACGACGCCCGCGGGGGCCGGGCCGGTGATCGGGTAGTACCGAGCGATCTCCGCGTAGGCCGGATTCGGATACTTCGTCCCAGCGATGACGAGCCCGGTGTTCGTTGAGCCGTCCCACCCGCGCCACTGCCGCGCCCAGTGCGACCGGCGGAAGCGCCGCCCGCGGAGCCAGTGGACGTTCTCCACGAGGTCGCGGAACTGCCGCTCCTGCGCGTTCGCCCCCGAGTAGATCGTCGCCGGGATGTCCCGGAGGTGGTATCCCGTTTCGCCTGGGAGTGTCACGGCCATGGGTCACGTCGGTCCGTGGACCGTCTCCCACGCGTAGACGCCGCCCGCGTAAAAGTCGGGGTAGTCGGCGTAGGTCCCCTCCTTGCGCGCCTCGATCGTGAGGAGCTGGCGGTAGGTCGCCGCCGTCCCCTTCGTCACGATCGGGATGTGCGTGAACATGACCCACGTCCCGCCCTCGACGCCGAGGAACCGACTCTCGACCGGGTACGCGCGCGCCTCGCCGATGTCCCACGCGCGCGGGAAGACGCCCGCGTCTCCGGGGCCGTTGACGCTATTCGTCGAGCCGAGTGCGCCGGCGATGTCCTGCGTCGTGATCCGCACGTCGGCGCGGGAGGCCACGTCCTGACCGAAGAGGCCGACCATCACGTGAATCCCAGGGTCGCTGCCGCTCTGGCTCAGCGTGATCTGGTACTCTGCGATCGTCGTGTACGCCGCGCCTACGCGGATGAACTGCGGCAGGATGAACGGGTCCTGAACCAATAGCCGCTTCGAACGGTAGAGCGTGTCGCACGCGCGGAGCATCGAGGAGATGGGCGACGCGCGGAACTTCTGGCGCTCGTAGCGCACGATGTCCGGCATGAAGGCCGCGCTGTCCGCACTCGTGAGGTTGTCCTCGTAGACGGAAATCGACTCGAACTCGACGATGGGGCCGCGGGCCAACTCCCAGGAGTCACCCGCTCGCGGTTCGTTGTTCCACTCTCCGTCGATGATCAGCCCACCGACCGTGGCTCCCACCGTGGCCGCCTTCATCACGCGTCGCCACGGGAGTTGCTCGTCGCCGGCTGGACTCACGGTCCGAACGTAGTAATCCATCACGTCATACAGCCCGTCCGTAGTGGCCGCTACGCCGTCGATGGTCGAGAAGTCCTCCGATGTGTCTACGATCGCACGCGTAGCACCAGTGGAGTCCATGACGCCCGTCGAAAGGCCCGTGTTGTTGAGAACGGGCGTCATCGCCTCGCGGTGGGTCATCCACAGCCGCCACGTCTGCGCCTTTCCGCGGCGGATCGCGAACGTGTGCCGCGCGGACGCGAGCGCTGGATAAACAGCTTGCGCGCCGGTCCCGAGCACGGCGAGCACGCTCGCGTCGGTCACGTCGCCGGGCGGGGACGAGGAGGACCCCTGCCCGTCGACACCGGCCCACAGGTAGACCGTGATCCCGGCGGGCACCTCCGCGCGCACGCGCAGGGCTGCGCGGATCGCGTGCGGGCTTGCGTCCAACCGGATCGGTCCCGTGATCGGCTTCCACCTCGGGGCCGTCGACACGCGGTAGGCGAGGGCATCGTCTCTCGTGCCCGACAGCGGCCATGACTGTGCGAGCATCCGGCGGCCCGCCTTCGCGATGCAGTCGTTCAGATTGCGCGCGACGAGCTTGCCTGTCAGCGCGTCGTACGCCTCGCCCTCGTCCGCGGCAGAGCCGTAGGCGTCGTCGTCGAGCGCGACGAAGGGACCGACCGTGACGCTCACGACCCGTACCTCTTCGCCGCGACGGCCGTGCCGCCGAGCGTGTCGTCGGTGCCGGCGAGGTAGGCGTACTTCTGCTGGTTCGCGGTCGGGGTGCCCACGTCGTAGCGCGCGAGCACGATGCAGTCGCCGGCCGTCAGCGCGTAGGGCACGCCGCCGAGCGTCCACTGACCCGAGAGGCGGATCACGTCGCTCGCCCCGGTGGTGATGGAGATGACCGTCACAGCGTTGTCCGACAAGCGCGCGCGGCGGAGGCTCACCACCTGCACGTAGTCGCCGACCGCGAATCCCGCCGAGTCCCGCGCCGGCACCGTGCCCGTCGCGACGGTCGGCGTGAAGTCGTTGACGTTGATCGTCACGTCGTACTGCGGGCCAGCACCGACGATCGCATACGCGGTGATCGACCCCGCCGGTCCGATGACCGGGCGCTTCCCGCCGAGATGCTCCCACGTCCCGTCTGTCACCCCGTCGAGCGGTCGCGGCCGGCGAGCCACAAGCCGCCACGCGCCGTCGTCCGCGGCCGTGAGCCCGTAGGAGCCGCGGCGGTTCGGCACGCGCTCGTTGGGCAACTCCCACGTCGCCTTGGTGCCGAGCGGCAGGAGCGCCAGGTGCTCCGGGAGCGCCGTGGTGAGGCGCGGCGGCGGGGCCTCGTAGCGCGTCACGAGGTCTATCCCTCGGTCCTGGAGGAGAGCGAGCGCGAGCCCGTCGCCCGGGTCGAAGCCGTCGGCCTCCACGGTCACGCCGCGATCGCTTGACACGCGGCGCTCGCGCGCGACACGCGAGGCCACGTCGACGACCATCGGCGTGCCATCCGCGCGCGCGCCCGAGAACTCGATGCGGCCGATCTGCGCGTCGAGGCGCGGGTCGTAGCCCGGGAACTCGGCCGCGCCCCGGGTCCGCGCGGCGAGGTCCCCTGTTCCGTACGCCGCGACCGTCTCCACCTCGTACGCCGACTCGTCCACGCCGAGGTTGATCTGTCCGTCCGCGACGAAGAGGAAGAGCCCGCAGGGTTCGAGGATGTGCTCCTGGATCCACTTCGCCGCGTTGAAGGCGCGGCCGTCGGCTCCCATCACGAACCGATCGAGCGCGAGGCCCGCGAGCCGAGAGTCGTCGCGGATGGCCTCGAACGATGCGACGTTCACACGGTCGATCGGCACACCGAGCCCCATCTGCGGCGCGGGGAGCGTGTCGTAGGAGTACGAGCCGTCGTTGTTTCCGCCGCCCGCTGTCAGGTCGCTCGTGCCCGTCGACAGGAGGAGGTTGAGGAGGATGGTCGCGGGGTGACTCGACGGTGTGAAGATGCCGGTGCCGATGTTCCACGAGCCGAACCACTTGCGCGTCGCGCTGTCCGCCCACCGCGTCTCGTCACTGTCGGTCGGCCACACCTGCAACACGTCGTCGCCGGGCGCGAGCTCCTGCCTGGGCGTGCCGAACAACTCGCGGCGCAGCACGAGGAAGATCCGCAAGGGCACGAAACGCGCGACGAGTTGCACCTCGATCAGCTCATCGCCGCACTTGAGCACGCCGCGCGCGTTCGCAACGTCGGGCGGGAACGGCGGGTCGTCATGCCCGCTCGTCACGTGGAGAAACCCGCCCGCGTCGACCGCGCCGAACACGGACACCGGGTTCCGCACGTCACGAAGCAGGCTGAACGCCGTGATGCGCCGGCCGCTCTGTCCCAATGCGATCCGGCGCTCCATGGGGCCGGTGATCGTGCCCGTGAAGAGCGACCGTCCGATCTCGCCGTCGAGCCGCGCGAGGTCCGACCGCGCGCGGATGACCCACGTCCCCGGCGCTCCTGCGTCGAGCCGGTACTCGATCGAGTCGATCGGCCCCGACCACAGCTCGTCCACGTTCGCGGCCGTCGCGGGGTCGAGGTCGTAGTCGCCGCGGTAGACGATGAGCCTGCGGCCCGTCCAGAACGGCGGGCGCGTGAAGACCGCATCATCGTGGTACTCGGTCCCGTCGCTCGCGGGGTGGTCGGTTTCGATCGTGCCGAACGCGCCGCGCGTCGTGACGTTCCAGGTCGTGCCGGCCGCGAGCGTCCCGAGCACGATCGCCTCGCGGCCGATCCAGAGCACGTCGTGTTGCGCGAGCCCCGTGTTGCTCGCCACGTCGATCGTGGTGTCGCCGGTCATGAAGTCGGCGTCGATGGACGTGTGAGCCGCGGGCGGGTACGAGAAGAGGTAGGCGAACGAGTCGATCGTGCTGCCGGTGACGAACGTCTCGCCGCGAAGCTCCGTCAACTCGACGGTGATCGCGCCGAGCCGGGTCGCCCCGGTCACGAGGTCGATCGACTCGTCGATGCCCGCGGGTACCGAGTGGAGCACGTCCACCGCGCGAGCGCTCGCCCATGTCGGGTTGACGCGCGTCGCGAAGAAGTCCCACGTTGGGTCACCGCCCGGCGCGGCCCCCGCGTCGAAGCGCCCAGGCAGCCCCTCGAGGCGCACGAGCGTGATCGGCCGGTTGCCGCGCAGGGCGATGGTCGTCGCGAGCGTCACACGTAGAGCCTCAGCGGTAGCCGCGCCTCGTAGAGGAACACGGCCGGGTACTGGAGGCGCGTCGCGCCGCCGCTCGCGCCGCCGATCACAGAGTCGTCAACGAGCCGCTCGATCCACGTCGGGTCCGCGATTGCGGCACGCACGTACGAGGTTGAGGTCACGTCCGAGTAGAAGCGGAAGTCCGCGACCGCCGCGGGGTCAGCCCACAAGGCTTGCAGCGCCTCGTTCGTGTAGCCCGCCTCGCCCGTGCGGATCTTGCCGAGCGGCAGGTGCTCCACGGAGGCGTGATGGGTCGTGTGCACCGCGAGCTCGTGGACGCGCACGCGCCCGGACACGGCGACGGACGCCGCGCCGACGCGCTCCACGAGCGCGCCCTCGTAGCTTTTGAGGTAGCGCTCCGGATACCAGCCCGACTCGTGCTGCACGTCGCCGGCCATCGACGCGACCGTGGCGCGGTCGCTCGTGAAGCCCATCTCCACGCCGAACGGTGCGCCGACCGGAGTCGTCGCCCACAGGATCGTGAAGGTGCCGACCGCGCGCGAGATCGTGATCGTGCCCGTCGTCGAGACGACGGCCGAGAAGTTCGCCGCGCCGCCCCCGGCGACGCACGCCGCGTTCAGCCGCGTCACCACCTCGGCGAGCAAGTCGGAGGCGGTCCCGTCGCCCGACACGTACCAGTCGCCAGCCGTGATCGTGGCGTCCTGCGCCCCGCCCATGTCCGAGGCGGTCAGGCGGATCGTGTCGTTGACGCCCGTCTCCACCGTGATCGGCCACAGCAGGCGGGGTCGCGTGAGTGCCATCGGCTCCTCCTCACTCGACGACGCGGCCGGAGCCGCGGCAGGCGACGCGGGACAAGTCGGCGTGCTCCCGCGTCGGCGCTCGGTGCCAGTCGAGCCGCGTGACGCGCGTCAGGAACACGTAGCGCGCGAACACCTCGGAGCCGCACACCGAGCATCGCGTGAGGTGCGGCACCCGCGCTCGGCGCATGCGACCACTCGGCGCGATGGTCGCGCTCCACGTCACGCGGCTCGCCTCGAGCGGTAGCCGAGCGACGCGGCGCGGTCGACGCCCTCCGCGACCGCCAGCGCGATCTCGTCGCGCGTGGCGAGCGCGCCTTGCACCGTGACGGACACGTTCACCGCCGCGCCCGCGCCGCCTTCGCCCGGTCGCCGGACGCCCGTCGTGCGCTCAACGGAGCCTGTGAGCGGCCCGCGCGCGGCCCCACCGCCGGCCGTGTTCGCGCCCTGCGAGATGAGCGCCGCCGCGCCCTTCAAGGCGCCGCCGAACGCGATGAGGGCCACGCCCGCGGCGGCGGCGGCGCCACCGGACAGCGAGAAAAATGGGATGGCCGTCAGGAGCGCCGCCGAGAGCAGACCGAACGTTCCGAGCTGGATCGCCATGGAGCCGACCATCGACAGGAAGTTTGCGAGCGTCGCCTTGCCGCCGCGGTCGCTGCCCGACACGAGGTCCTCGAAGAACCCGCCCATCACGTTGGCCGACCCGGACACGAAGTCGGCGAGCAAGTCGGACCGCGCCTGGAACCCGGACTCCTCGATCGCGTAGAGCCGGTCCTGGTACGCGGCCTCGCCGTCGATCAGGCGGTTCCGAGATGCCACCTCTGCGGCCTCGCGCGCGTGGCGGCGCTCCGTCTCGCGCGTCTCGGGAGCGGGTCCCTGCGCCTCGCCGATCACGCCCGCGGCGGAGAGGTCTCCCGGGGCCCCCGTCTCCTCCAGGAGCTTCGAGATCGAGCCGGCCCCGCCGCCCGCGACCGCGAGGAGGTCCGTCACCTCGCCCCGCACTGCTCGAATCGACGCGCCGTGGAACGTCCACGCGCGCGTCGCCTCCGCGAGCGGCGGCACTTGCGCTTCGAGCGCTGCCGCGAGCCGGTTGAACTCGTCGCGGGTCGTGACCCCCGCCTCATGATCGGCCACGAGCGCGGCGCGCTGGCGCTCGAGCACCGCGATCTCCTCCTCCGTCTGCACGCCGAGCTTCTCGGCCATGATCCCGGAGGCGGTCATCGACCGGCCGAACGACTCGATGTCCCCGCCCGCGTTCGACACCGCGCGCGAGAGGCGCAGGACGCGCGTCTCCATCGATGTGGTGAACTCGCCCGTCCGCACGAATTCCTCGCCGAGCTTCTTCGTCTCGGCCGCGACGCGCTCCGGCGTGAGCGCGGTCAGCGCGCGTTGGAGCTTGTCCGTGTGGTCAATCAGGTCGCGAGACGCGTGCTGCGCGTCGCGGTAGGCGCCGACCGCCTTGATCGTGCCCGCCACGAGCGCCGTGAGCGCCGCGAGCGCCAGGACGATCGGGTTCATGGCGAGTGCGAGAAGCTGCGCCCCGAGGGCCTTCACGCCGCCAGCGACCGACGCGAGAAGCGGGGCGAGCGACATCAGCGCGCCCGCCACGTTGCCGCTCATCGCCGCGCCCAACGTGTGAGACACCCCGTTCGCGATCAGCATGCTCTTGGCCATGCCGTCGAGCTGCTGGCCGAACGCCTTGGCCGCCTGCCCCGTCTGCGCCGCGGCCTTGCCGGTCGCGCCGAGCGCGGCCGAGGCGCTCGCCGCCACGGCCGGGACGTTCGTGGTCGCGGTAATGCCGATCGTCACCGAGCCCGCGCTCAGATCGGCCATGGTGTCACCTCTCGTGCGGCGCGGGGCCGCCCTTCACCGTCGCGAACGACAGCCCGCCGGCCGCCTGAGACCGCATCTCGGCCGACCGCTCGCGCGCCTCGATGACTTCGAGCCGCTCCCACACGCCGCAGACGACATCGAGCGCGTCGAGCGTCTTCGCGTCCTGGTCCGTCGAGCCGCCCGCGCTCGGCAGGAGTCCGTGCAAGCGCAGGTAGCGCGCCGGCCGGAGCATCGACCGCGCCCACTCGGCCGCGTCGTGAACGAGTCGCGGGCACGTCGTGAGGTCGAGCGCGTCGGTCACGCCTTCGAGCCCGATCGCGACCGGCACCAGCCCGGGCACGGGACACGACCGCTCCGCCTGCGTCTCCTCCGGGCACGTCGAGCACTCGTAGCGCCGCCGCCGCGGCCCGTTCTCGGAGCCGAGACACCACGCGACCTCGGCGGCGCACGTCAGTCCCGCGCTTCGTCCTCCGTGAGACCGGAGTCGCGGATGATGGCCGCGGCGAGCTCGTCGACGAGCGTGAAGCCCATCTCCTCGCGGAAGAACCTGCGACGGTTTGCGAGCCCGGACGGGTACTCGACGGGATGGCCCGCTCGCGTGAGGCACCGGACCGTCACGATCGCACGCGCGCAGATGCCGGCCGCGTAGGCGTGCGGGTCCGGCTCGGGGAGCCCGCGCGGGCGGACGGTCGACTCCTCGTGCGCCTCGGAGCGCATCGCGTGCGTGAGGCGCTCGTAGCACCACACGGTTCGCGACGGGTGTTCCGGGGGCAGGGGTCGGTCCTCCGCGAGCATGTACTCGCGGAGCTTGTCGAGAGGCTTGAGGTCGGGCATGGCGTCGTCTCCGGCGACGGGGGGCGGGATGTTACGTGAAGGTGAGGACGAGTTCGTCGTTGCCCGCGTCGGCGCTTCGGCAGCACACGCCCGAGAGCGTGAGCATGCGGATCCCGTTTTCGGCGGACGGCGAGATGCTCGTGATGCGCGCGACGGGCGCGGTGATCGTGAGACGCTGCTGCACCGTCGAACCGACCTGGATCGACAGCGCGTAGGGCGTGTTCGCGAGCATGTTCGCGCGGAAGGCGTGCGTCGCTTCGAGCGGCTCGACGACCTTCATCGTGAACTTCGTCTCGCCGCCGGCCAACTCGAAGTTCGACACGCCGTCGGCCGCGTTCGCGGACGGGACCTCGGCAATCACGTTTGCAATGTCGAACGCGAACTCCCCGATCGCGGGGGTGTACGCGCCCGCGCCGCTCGGCGTCAGTGACGTGAGGCTGGCGGAGATCCACGCGACCGCGTTGACCGAGTCGATCGAGATCGACGGCAGAGCCGCTGTGGTCGGGGCCGCCATGTGACCGCGCGCGGTCCACTCCGCGATGACGGGCTCGCCGACCTTCGCGCCGAACTTCAGCGACCCGCGGCACCCGAGCGCCTGGACCTTCGTCCCGTCGACGAACTTCTCGATACAGGCAGAGTTGCCGTTGCCCGTCGATGCCGCGGCGGATGCGCGGCGGAATGCGACCGACCCGAGGTTGTCGTTGCCCGTCTCCGGCGTGTACGTGACGGCCATGCCGCACATGGCGAAGAGCGGGTCGAACTCCGCGGGTACGCCCGACGCGCCGTTCGCGGCGTCGACACCGAGCAGGTACGTCTTGAACGAGATCGGCCGGCGACGCGCGCCGATCACCGCGCCGCTCGGGGACAGCGACACGTCCGTGTTTCGCATGACGTGGGAGTCGTAGTCCTCGCCGAACTCCACGTCCCACGCGCGCACCTCGTCGCCCTGCACGGCCGTCGGGTCGGTGCCCTCGGTGGCCTCGCTCTTCGCGCGAAGCACCGTGAACTTGTCGCGGAGTGCCATTCTCGGACCTCCTTACGGACCGCCCAGCGTGTCCGTGACGTACTCCACGACGGGGAGCGTCAGCACGGCATGGTGACAGACCACGCCGCCGATCTTCTCGACATCGACCACGCGCACCGAGACCGGAGCGGCCACGAGGTTCGGGTTGCTCCCGAGCGACATATCGCGCCGGAAGGCCGTACGCACGGACTCGATCAGGTCCTGGAACGTCGTCTCGGTCGAGGCGTCTGCCGAGATCGCGTAGTACGCCTCGATCACCACAGTGTGCCGGTCGATGAAGAGTTGCGCGTTGCCGTCGGGCGTGTCGGCCGCGGTGGCCTCGCGCGTGATGAGCCACGCGTTAACGGGCCCGCTGGCGGTCGCGAGGAGCTGCGCAAGGGCGACGGCTCGATCGGGGATCCGGCGCAGATACTGATGAACCTTGCCCACGCCACTTACGGCCGCGAGCACCGTCGCGGCGCCTGCGATCGCGGTGCTAAGCGCCACGAAGTCGCGTCCTCAGCGCCGCGTCATACACCGCCGCGAACTTCCGCCCGATCGATGCCCGCGCCGCGAGCAGTCCGCCGGCCATGTAGTGCCGGCCCTTGATGCCCCGCTTCTTGATCACGGCCGCGACCGCCCAGGCCATCTCTGTGACGGTCATGGGTCGATCCGGCTTCGTCTTGTAGTGCCGCGTCCAGGCGAGCCCCTTGCGCTTGACCCACAACTCGATCGCCGGGATTGCCGCCTTGCCCGGATGCTTCCCCGGCTCGCGCCCATCTTCCATGGGCGCGGCGTAGACGGCCGTGCTCCCCGCCTCGGCCCGCGCCTCGGTCGGGGTCGACGACACGCCGCGCGCCGCGATGCTTGCCCGCAACGCGCCCGTGTTCACCGGGGCGCGCCTCCGAGCCTCGCTCGCGATGTCGAGCGCGACCGCCTCCACGGCGTCGGCCATTGCAGCCTGTGACGCAGCCGCGAAGCCGTCGAGCCGCTTCATCGTCTCATCGAGGCCGGCGACGGTGATGGTGATCGACGTGCTCATCGCAGGATGAAGAACGGCGCGTATCGATCGTAGTTCGGCTCCCACTTCGAGAGCACGACCGTGTGCATGAACAACAACTGCCGCCTCGCTTCACCCCAGTTGACGAAGCCGCCGACCGTCTCGTGCGCGTCGGCGTTGAGAACCTTGTCCTGATACTGCTTGAGGTAGCGCGCGCCGAGCCGCTCGAACCTCTCGAACTGTGTCATCTGGTCGACGATGCCGGCCTCGATGTTCGAGTCCACGAGGTCGCTCGTCTCGCCCATCAGCATCGCCGCGCCGTAGTGGGCCGAGAGGTCCATGAGCGCCTCGTCGTCGCTCTTCGGGACCGTCGTCGTCGTCTGTGCGGTCGTGTCGTCGACGTTCGTCTTGAGACCGTTGAGCGCGTGCGACGCGGTGTAGATCATCGCCCACGAGGTCGACGACGGCGGGGAGACCGTGCGGAACCGAAGGCGCGCGGAGCCGTCGCTCACGCGCTCCACGCGCGTCTCGTCGCGCGGCAGGAACACGGGGTCGTCCTCGCCGGTCGGGTACTCGACGGCGAGCACCTCCGACTCGTCGACGATGAAGTCCGTCGGCAACGAGCCGTACGGGTTGCCCGTGCCCACGGTCGCGGCCGTGATGCGCACGCGCGGCAGGTCGTCCGAGTACTTCTTCAACGCCTGCCGCACCGCGTCCTCTTGGAGCGTCGCGGTAAAGCGCGAATCGCTCCCGAGCCTGCGCAGCGCGCCCGCAGCGGTTTGCGCGTAGGTCGCCACGTGGCTACGGCGCCAGGCAGAACGAGATGATCATCTCGGCCGCGAAGGCCGGGTCGGCGTCAACCCCCGCGCTCGACACGAGCACATCGAGCTTCGATCCCGCGGCGATGACCGGGGCGTCGATCACATCAGCGCAGGTCGTCTCGGCCTCGTCGATCGTGCAGGTGAGTACCGTGGACCCACCATCGTCGCGGAGCGTGACGGCCCACGGATCGTTGAGAGCGCCGGGGGCCACGTCCACGAGGACGCTGAGGTTGTGCGCGGTCAACTCCGTGACGGTCCGATACTGATCCTCGTCCGTTTCCGTCACGCTGAACGACGCGGCGCCCGTCGCGACATCCACCGCCGACAGGCTCACGTAGTCGTCGGTGGCGCTCGCCTCGGTTGGGTTGTAGAAGACCGTCACCATCTGGGTGCAGACCGTATCGGCGATCTCGCTGTCGCCAATCTCTCCATCTCCGATCATGGCCGCCGTCACGATGGCCGTGTCGCCGGTGGTCACGACGGTCCCATCCACGTCGTTCACCGTGTACGTTCGGTCCGCCGTAAGATCGGCCACAGCGAACGTCCCCACGAACGACCCGGCGCCGCCGCTCGGCGGCGCGAACCCGATCACGTCATCGTTCGCGCCCGCACCCTCGACCAACAGCTCCACGCCGTGGACGGTAGCCTCTGTAGCCGTCCACTCGTAGTGGGAGGCGCCGCCCGTGCCCTGCGGATAGAAGTACAGGGCGTCGTTCACGCCGTTCGTGATCGACAGGAACGCATCGGTCGCGCTGTCGATCGCGGGGACCGCCGCAGGGAACGCGGCGGAGGCGCCAACGAACAACATGAGTGCGTTGTCGTCGTTGGCGGGTCCCGCCTCCGCCGTGATGCGGGAGTAGCCGCGGTAGTCGGGGCCAGCGCCACCGGCCGCGTCATCCGCGTGGTGGAGCAACTGAATCCGCGGGTTCGCAGCGGCGCCATCGCCAAGGAGGGCGTCGGGGTCCCCCGCACGGAAGAGGACCATCTTGGCCTGGTCGTTGTCGATCGTGAGGTCGGCCGCGCCGAAGTCGAGCGTCGTGTTCACGTCTGTTCCGTCGACGCAGGTCACGCAGGCGAGGCCGTCCGCGGCTCCACCTTCTGACGCGCTGCTCGCGTAGTTGCCGGCGGTATCGGTCCCGAGGTCGATCTGCTCGCACGTAGCGGCTCCCGCGGCTGTCACGCCGCGCGCCCAGGTGGCACCGGCCGGGCAGTCCTCGCCGTCGGCCGCGAGCCCAACGGCCGTGTCCGCGGCGATGACGTTCGATGCGGCGTCGAGCGTAGCGTTCGTGATCGTCCCGTCTGTCGCCAGATCCAGACCTGTCGAAGTGATTGTGACCGTGTTCGCGCCACCACCGATAGACACCGCTCCGGTGCTAGTACCGGTAGCGATGTTGACGATGTTGTTGTTGTTGTGATTGAGACTCACAACCCCGCCAGCCATCGTGAGTGCGGCGCCCCCAACGATGTTCGCTGCGACGTCGATGCTACCGTCAACCTCCAAAAAATCGGAGACATAGACATCTCCGTTGCCGGACGCGCCACTCTCGGCCGTTCCGCTGCCGAAGGATACCATCTGGCCGGTGAGCACAAGCCCAGTACCATCGACCGTGATCGTGTCGGCGAGTTGCGTACCGTCGATCCCGTCCGCAGCGATTCCGATGTCTCCGGCCACGCTCAGGGTCGCCGGACTGGAGGCCGATACGGCGACGGTGCCAGCCGCGTTGGGGAAGTTCCATGCGCGGTCGGCCGTCAGGTCGACGGCGGAGAGCGTGCCGGTGAATCGCCCCGCGCCACCTGCCGTTACCACCCACGCAAGGATGTCGTCGGTCGCCGTCGCGGTCCGTACGTCGGCCGTGCCAAGCACACGGAGCGAGCCCGCCTCCAGGTAGCCGCCCACGTCGAGGCCCTCGGCTCCGTTCAGCGTGTCCACGCAGATGAAGCCGCTGGCCCCGGTGCTACTCCAGCAGGCCGCCACCGCGTCGTTGTCGTTCGCGAGCCAGTCGATCGAGCCGACCGAGGCCATCGCCCCGGTCGTGATGGTGAGCGTCCCCCCCATGCCGAGGTCGGTCACGCCCGACACCGCGCCCGTCGTCGACACGTCCATGCCCGTGGAAGCGATCTCGACGGTGTTGCTCCCGCCGCCGATCGTGACGGCGGCGTTCGTCGTCCCCGTCCCAAGGTTCGTGGTGAAGTTGCTGGACGCGTTCATGCTCACCGTCCCCCCCGTGACGGTCATGCCCGCGGCGCCGGTCATCAGCCCCAGCACGTCGAGCGCGCCATCCGCCTCGAGCGCGTCCGTCACGTACAGGTCCCCGTCCCCGACGGCCACCTCGGCCGTGCCGGTGCCGTACTTCGTGATTCCGCGGACCGTGAACGTGTCCGTCGCGGCGTTGCCGAGTAGGGTGTTCCCGGTCGCGGTCAGGTCTGTCACGGTGAGTGCGCCGACCCCCACGACACCGGTCACGTCCAGGTCGCCGTTGATGCACAGGTCGTTCGCGCCCGTTGCGGTTGAGCACGCGGTCGTCCCCGTCTGAACGAGTCCCGTGCGCGTGACCGAGAACGTCCGCGTCTCGGAGCTGTTGCGCGCCTCGATCGAGTAGGTGTCGTAGCTCTTGGGCGTGACGCGCAGCCAGTCCATGTCGGTGGCGTCCGCGTAGACCACGGCCGACACGAGAGCCAGCGTCACCGCGAGCGGGAGCCAGTGCTTGACGTTCTTCATGAGGAGCCTCCCGAGCGCGACGGCGCTCGATGATGCGGAAAACCTTGCGGCAGAAGGTGGCGCGGCGGGAGCCAGGCTCGGAGAGCACGGGCGGTCCCCGGGAGAGGACCAGAGTGCAAGCCGGCCCCCGCCGCGTCCACGCAGATCGTTCGAGCCCGTTACGCGACGATCGCGCCCTGGAGCGGGCGGAAGTCGACGCAGCCGATGCCGAACGGGAACTTGATCTTCCACTGCTGCTCGTCGTCGGTGAACACGCGGCCCACCGTCGGCGTCGAGTTCAGGAAGATCTCCGGCTCGGTCTGGTTGTCCAGCACGCCCACCACGATGCCCGGGCGCTTCTGCGGCGACGCAGCGCCGTAGTAGTTGTTCGTGTCGGCCCGGAGGTACGGCGACAGCACCACCTCGTACTGCTGGTAGTGGATGTTCTTCGCGTTGTTCGCCGTGTGCGGGAGCTGCTCGGTGTTGACCAGCTCGAAGGCAGTGGCCTCGAGGTTGACCGGCACGATCAGGACCTCGGGGAAGAGCCCGATCGCCTGGAGCGCCTGCGGGTCGGTCTGCGCCCACATCTGCCGGCGGAAGATGTTGAGCCCCTCGGCCGACAGCGCCGTCGCGCTGAGGTTGTTGTGTGTCGCGTGGTACAGCACGAGGCCCGCGCCATCGCCGGCGTAGACCGTGTCGTTGATCGCGGCCGTGTAGCCGATGAGCGAGTCTGCGCACGCCTGCTCGATCGTGCGGAGGCCCGCGTCGCCGAGCTGGGCCAGCACGCGTTGGATGAGCCCGAGGTCGTCGTTGCGGAGCGCCATCTCGGTGACGCCGAGCACGTTGCCGCGGCGGGCCACCGTGACGTTCGTCGACTCCTGCGTGCGCACCGTGTTGCCGATCAGGTCCGTGTAGGTGGTCTGATCGTTGGCGAGCGTGCTGAGCGCGGGCATCACGCCGTAGCTCAGGTAGGCGACGGCCTTGAAGTCCTTGTGCGACTCGACCTTCGTGAACTTCGTCCACGTCGGCGGGATCGCGCGGAAGGCCGTGAGCACGGCGCGGTTGGCGCTCGACGACAGCGCCGTATTGTAGATCGACTGGTTGACCGTGATCGCCTCCGTCGCGCGGCGCGACGTCGCGGGGAGCACGCCGCGGATCATCCGCTCGTACAGCGGGGTCATGCGCTCGTGGTGCGACTCGTGGGCGCGCACGAACTCGCGGCCGTCGGCCGCCGCGGGCGAGTAGCCCGAGACGACCATGCACAGCTCGCCCCAGGACTGCGGGGCGCGCACGGCCGCGTACCGCTTGCGCGCCTCGGCGAGCGTGCCTCCGCCGACGAAGAGACCGCGCACCGCGTCCTCCTGCTGGCCGTGCAGGACCGCCTCCGCGACGCGCCCGCGCGCGCGCGGCTGCATGCCGAAGTCGTACGGGAGCTTGTTCGGATCGAGGCCGAACGCCTTGTCCACCGCGATCGCCTTGATCTCGTTCTCGTCGATTCCCATCTCGACGGCGCGCGCGTGCCGGCTCGCGCTCCAGCCGAGGTGCGGGGAGTCCTTCGGGGCCGCGGCGGCGAGCTTCGCGACGCGCTTGATCGCGGCCTCGACGACGGCGGCCTCGACGACGCGGCCGGCGAACTCCTCGCGGAGCGCGTCGCGGTAGGCGTCGGGGAGCATCGCCGCGTCGATGAGCGCGGCCGTGCGGGCCGCCGCGGTCGCGGCCATCTCGCGGGCCTCGGCGTCGGCCGCGAGCTTCTCGAGCCGGGCGACCGCCTCGCTCGCGCGCTGCTCCGTCGCCCCCGCCGCCTCGGTGTCCCCCGCGGGGGGCGGAGCGACGGGCGCGTCGCCGGGCGCCATCGCGGACATGACCTCGATGCACGTCTCGAGGTAGCCGACGCACTCGTCCATCTTGCCTGCGGTGCATGCGTCGAGCGCCTTCTGACACAGCGTGGCGAGTGCGGTCATGTCGTGCCCCGCCTCCTTCGCGCGCGTCGCGAGGTTCGCCTTGAGCACTTCGAGCAGCGCGGCGTCGGTCGCGACGTTCTCGACCGCGCGCCCCGCCGACTCCGCGCCGCGGAGCAGCGCGGCGAGGATCTTCGTCGCCAGGTCCTTGATCTTGGGATTCATGTCGGTCCTTCCGTGCTCTCCGGGTTGAGACTGCCTCGCTGCTACCAATCGCGTGAAACAGCCGCCGGCCGCCGGGTCGTGAACGATGTCCACGCTCCGCACGTGCCGCACGGCGTCCACAAACATCACCTGATGCCCCTGCGCGATTCCAGCGTGACTCTCCACGTCGACATCGACGGAGAGTCCGATGCGCGCGCCTTCGCCGCCATCGAGCCAGCCCGCCGCGGCGTACTCGCGCAGACGCTCGGCGATGACCGCGCACGACTCGAACACCACGAGGTCCGCTGTGAGCGCGAGCTTGCCGTCGTCGCCGCGCTCGGCCGTCACGTTTTCGTAGCGGCCGACCCAGTTGCCGATCACGCCCGGGAGCACCTCGAACGCCTCACCGGGCAAGTGAATGATCTTCTCGCCGTACTGGTAATAGCCCGCGGGCTTCGCCTCGAACATGCTCGCCGCGGCGTCGAGCGTCGATGCCGGCCAGAAGCGGCCGTTGAGCGACAGCCCCTCGCGGATGAGCGTCACGCGCCAGCGCGCGCCCGTCTTCGCGGCAAGGTCCTCCGCCGACGCGACGGCAAACCCCGCGAGGAACTCCGTCACGCGCTGGATCACGACGCGCCTCCCGCGATGCGGCCAACCGCCGCCGTGGCTTCGTCGACCGCGTGCGTGAGCGTCGCCACCTGCGCGCGCAGGCTCGCGGCCTCGGCCGTCGCCGTGGCGTGTTGTGAGCGCAGCCCTTCCAGCGTCTCCGCGAGCGCGCGTGACTCCTTCGTCACGGCCGCAGGCTCGATCGCCAGCACGGCCACGCCGTGCTCGTCGAGCCACGCCTTCGCCTCGGCGGTCGTGAACTCGCCCGCGTCGAAACGGTACGACTGCGCGACCACGTACTCCGACCCGAGCGGTCGACCGAACACGAGGTCGACGCCGGCCGCGATCGGCTTGCGGCGGAAGGACTCCGGCTCGAACTCGCCGGGGTCCTTCACGCGGGCCGTGTGCTCGGTCGGGTAGGGCATCGCGTTACTTCTTGCCCTCGTCCTTGCCGCCCTTCTTCTCGGCCGCGTCGAGCGCGGCCTGGTCGAACACGTGCCGCTGCCCATGGAGCGTGACGACGGAGAGCTCCACGTCGCCGGTGATCGGGTTCTCGCCCCAGCGGAACCCGGCCACGTAGTCGGCCGTCACGCCCTTGCGCTCCGAGAAGTCAGCGCGGTGCGCGTCCTTCTCGCCGACGCGCCCGCGCGGCTCGCGGAAGGTGAGCTTCGACAGGAGCGCCGCGAACCGCGGGTCGGCCGCGACGGTCTTTGCGCGCGCCTTCGCGCTGAGTGCGGCGAGCTGCTCCTTCGTGTACGCGTCGGCCATCGGGAGTCTCCTCGTTACACGGCGATCGATGCCGCCGTGGTGCAGTGGCAGTTGACGACTTCATCGACCGGGAGCGCCGGGTCGTGAGGTCCATCCGCCATGGTTCCGTTCACGTCGAATTTCTCGTGCGCCGGGATCGTCGTCCCGTTGAGCGCGCGGTGTGCGGGCCGCGGGTTCATGCTCGACGACCACAGCCACGTCTTTGTCATCAGCCCCGGGACGCGCTTGCTGAGGCCCGTCACCGCCGAGTTGTGCGACCGATTGAACGCGCCGAGGAGCTCCGTCCGGACGATCGCCTCGGCCCTGTAAAGCGGGCTCTTGAACGCGCCACCAGTGGGAAGCCCCTGCTTGTCGTCGTCGCCGACGATCGCGGTCATCGCGTCGAACGGCGTCCCGCCTCCGCGGATCACGTTGCCGACGGCGGTCCTCACGCGCCGCCTCACCTCGTCCGTCACGTCCCGCACCATGTCCCCGGCCGTCTCGGACGCGAGCGCCATGGCGCGCAGATCCAGCACTGGGACGAGCGCGTCGTAGCCCGCCTTCGCGCCGCGCACCGTGGCGAGCGGCCTCGTGAGCGACGCGCGGCCGAGGTGCGCGGCGTCGCGCGCGCCGTCGGTCACGGTCGCCGTCAGCCTGCGATCGAGGTCGTCGATCGCGCGGTCCAACTCGGCGAGCACGGCGCGTCGTTGCGCGAGGCCAAAGTCGGTCTGCCCCTTCTGCGAGAGAAGCCGCCGCATCTCGGCGCGGGCCGCGAGCACTTCGCGTTGCACGGCATCGATCCGCGAGCGGTCGAGGTCCTCCATCTCGCGGAGCACGCGCGCTATCGCGTCCCGCCACTCGGGCGCGCCGCGGGTCGGCCGCCGGGCCTCGCCCGCGCGCACGACCCCCAACATCACGCCGCCGACTTCGCGCGCGCGCGGCGGTAGGCGCGCTCCGCTCCGCGTGCGCCCTCGTCGCGCGCCACGTCCTGCGGCGTCGCAGCGGGGGCGGTGGCAGCCTCGTCGGCCGCGTTGACCTCCACGCCCGTGACGGTCGAGATCACCGACGCGAAGACGCGCATCGCCGTCTCGTGCGACACCCAGCCCTCCATGCGGGCCGCCGACAAGGCGGACGCAAGGGCCGCGACCATCGCGCCGGACGCGACCGACCGTTCGCCCTGGTCCACGATCGGAGACGCGGCGACCGAGTACGACCCGCGCGCGAGAGCCTCGCGCGGGAGTTCGTTCCGCGACACCGCGTAGGCGAGCTGATCATCGATCGCGCACTCAATCAGCCGACCGAACAGCGCCTGCCGCTCTATCAGGCCGCGGATCGCGGGCGACCCCATCGCCGATGCCGTGGCGAGATTCACGTCCTCCGGGTTCGACAACCAGTGCGGGGGCATGCGCGCGGCGCGTGCCGCGTGGTCGAGGAAGAGCCCGGCGATCTGCGCCGTGTCCGCGCCCTTGTAGTCGGGCGCGAGCGGGCTCCACCGCTGCTTCGCGTCGTGTACGTTGAGCGTGCCCGGCGCCGGCGGGTCCTTCATCCGCTCCTCGAACTTCTTCAGGGCCGGGTCCGTGAGCCCCTCGATCGACACGTCCCAGACAACGTTCTGCTGGTACTCGGTGCGGATCAACGTCCCATCGAGGAACGTCGTGAGCCAGTCGGCCGCGTCGAACCCTGACACGAGGTCCGGGAGTCCCCAGTCGCCCGGCTCCACCTGGTTGACATTCACAAGGAAGCACTCGCCGCCGCCGAACGTCGCGCGCTCGGCCCGCGCCTCGGCGCTCAGCGCAAGCGACTCGTCACCGCTCATCACCACGCGGAGGGTCGTGCGCTCCGGGGCCAGCGCGTTGCTCCCGAGCGTCACGCCCGTGATGACGCTCGCGTTCTTCGGGTCGCGTGCGAGGCCCGCCACCGAGTGCGGCGACACGTACCGAAGCCGCGTCACGCCGTCCGCGTCGCGCCGGCGATCGAGCACGAGCATCCCGAACATCGCGAGCGCGCGGACGAACGTCGTCTGCCGAGCCGGCCAGTCTCCGAACGCGCGGTCGTACCAGTGGCGGTCGATGACCGCCTGCACCTTCGGGTCCTTCGCCGTGACGGTGAAGCCCGAGCCGACGACGAACGACGTGTGGATGTCGATCGCGCTCTTGACCACCGAGTTGCTGAGGTAGAGCTGCGTGGACAGCTCCAACGCGCGCCGCCGGGCCTCGTAGCTCAAGTCGTATCGAGCTGCCTGCCCGCCGCTGATCCGCCGGAAACCCGCGTCCTCCACGGCCGCGCGCGAGCGGTAGTTATCGGCGATCGACTCCGTGGCGCGCCCGTCCTCACCCCATGCGGCGCGCACCTGCGCGCGCGCCTCACGCACCGCGCCGGCGAGCGCCACCGTCGCGCGCACGGACCCCGCCCACGTCTCGCGAGCGAGGCGCGGCGCGCGGGCGCGCGCGTCCTGCCATCGCGAGCGGAGACGGTCACGCACGGCCACGGTCACCTCCTCGCGTCACCGCCCGCCGCCCCACATCCGCGACCGCATCCGCGACCGCGTGCGCGTTCGACGCGACTCGTCGAGCGCCACGACGTTCCCGCGCGGCGTGATCTTGTTCACCGGCTCGCCGCGCGCCAGGCCGTTGCACGCGTAGCGCATCGCGTCTACCGCGTCGTCCTGCACCTTGAGCGGCTCCTCGCGAGCGGCGAGCGTCATCGGCCGCCAGCGGTAGCCCTCGATCTCGCGAATGACGTTGACGCACCGCTCGTGGACGAACAATCGCGGCGCGACCGCGGGGAGGTCCCCGCTCGATGACGCGTGGTGCATCCACGTCGCGATCCGCTGGATGCCCTCGTGCACCGCGTCGTCCGCGCCGCGCGCGGGGAGCCCGTGTCTCACGTACGCGTCGATGTTTTCCGGCCGGTCCGGCCCGCAGTCCACGGACGCGACGCCCCACCGCTCGCACTTCGCACGCGCTCGAGACACCCACGAGTCTCCGCCCTCGACGGGCTCGACGAGCAGCCCGGACGCGTACTCCTCATCCACGACCCACACGTTCCCGTCTGCATCGGTCCCTGCGACGACCAGCGCGCCCGGGTGCGACCACCCCCAATCTTGACCCGCGACCACGTGAAGCAGAGCCGGGACGCGCGTGTCATCGACGACGTGGACCGAGCGCGAGAACTCCTCGTAGACCTGCCCCTGCCACGCCTCCCACGACGCCTCGTAGTCGCGCCGGAAGATCCGCGGCGGGAGCTGCCGGCGGGCCTTCGCCACGTCCGCCTGTGTCTCGGGCGAACACGTGTTCTCCGCCGTCGTCCAGTGGTGGTAGCCGTACTCGGGATCGTGGTGCGCGTCGTTCTCCAGAGCTCGCCGCGCGAACGCCTCGAAGAACCAGTTGCGGCCGAGCGGCGTCGAGTCGACGATGCACCACCCGCCCGGCCGTCCCGGTCGGGCGGAGAGCCGCGAGCGGATGCCGTCCGTCCACGCCTCGGACTTGAGACGCGCGGCCTCCGTGATCCACGCGCCGTCTAGCCCTTCTGCTACCAGGCTATCCGGCCGGTCGCCGGACTTGTACTCGATGAGCACTCCGCCTGCGAGCCACACCCGGTGGCCTGCGCGGTGTAGCACGAGCTGCTTCCAGTACGGCGCGAGCATCGACGAAATCTCACGCCGCTGAATCAACGTCTGCGAGTAGACCGGGCCGATCGCCCAGTAGCGCAGCAGCGGGTCCTGGTCCTCCCACGCGGCCCCCGGCGTGTAGCGCCACCGCTCGCCGCGCGCGTGGACGCGCTCGATGTCCCGAACGATGCGCCGCATGAACGCGCGCGCGCCCGCCCACGTCCCTCCGCTCCGCGTGCCCTTCACGATCACGATGAACCTGTGATCGTCGACTATCGCACGGCCTTGCTTCCGGTGCGGCCGACTGCCGGCGAGAATGTTGATGCGATCCGCCGCCATCCTTCCTCGGCCCTCTCGATCGTGCTCGCCGACGCCGCACACGCCTCAGAGCAGTATAGCGCGGCCCCCGTCGCTGGCACGTAGACCTCGACGAACGCGCGCTCATCCTCCGTGGCGCGCCCACATCCGCCGGCGCACACCGTCACTCGGGCCTCTCCGGCTTCGTCGGGTCCACGTCGTCCTCCCAGCCGCCGTCGAGTTGCGCCGAGAGACGCACCTCGATCGGCGCGCCCGTCGTCTCCGCGTTGCGCAGCGCCACGAGGTGTGCGAGTGCCTTCGTCTCCGCGTGCGCCCACTGCGCGGCCACGCTGTGGTAGGTCTCCTCGAGCTTGAACTTGCCCTCTGCGTGCGCGCGGTCGATCCGCACGCGTTGGTGCCGCGCCGCGTGAAGCGCGTGCAACGCCTTGTCGGCCTCGGTCGGCTGCGTCGCCGCTTCCGCCCTCACCGCGGCGGCGGCGGCTTCGTCGGCCGCGTCGAAGAAAACGTGCGCGGCGGCGAAGCGCGAGCACGCGCCGTGCGTGAGCCCCTGCGGCTTCCACCCCGGGGGTGCGCCGCCGTGATTCTCGCACCCGTCAAGAAAGTGCCCCTTCGCGTCGAGCGCGCGGTTCGCCTGACACCGCCGGCCGTTGGCGAGCGGCGTCAGGCACTTCACGCGGCGTCGGTGTCCGGCCATCGGAACCCCTCGGTTGTCGATCGCGCGCGGGGGCACACCGACACAGCGGGCGACGCGTCACACGGGTGCGCGTGCTACGCGTGCGCCCACTGGCTCCACTCGCCCTGGTAGTCCTCGTCGTCGAGTATGTCATCTGCGGCCCACGCGAACACGGCCGCGGGCGGGAACCGCACGCCCGCGGGCCACGCCACCGTCCGCCCGTACTCCACGTGATGCCCGCGCGGCAGGAGGAGGTAGACCGCGGAGCCGTCCGGGTGCTCCCACACGGGGCCCTGCGCGCGTCGAGCGGCTACCACGCGCCCCCGCGCAGTACCAGGAGCGTCCTGGTGAGGCGCGAGCCATCGCACCCGACGCGCCTCCACTCGCCTGGGTCGCCGCGCTCCATCGCCGCCGGCACCACCGCGCCCTCGTCGACGAGCCAGCCCGCGGAGCAGCCGCTGCACCGATAGAGGATCACGCGGCCACCTCGACCACGCGGAGATTCCCTGGGCTCGCGTCGAGCACGTCGCCGCTCACGTGGACGACGCGCTCGGTCGCGAGGAGCGGCCTGCGGAGGAGCTCGCGCTCGGCGACGATCTCGGCGTAGGGCCGGCCGCGCTGCTCCCACCCGCGCGAGGTCACGCGGAGCGGCTCGCCGCGGGGGCCGTCGAGGCGGAGGGTCAGCGAGCGGAGAGAGGAGCGCGGTCCGGGGGCGCG